>Ga0247808_10000012_pt1 | contig 299158 bp, 306 predicted proteins | sample UWRJL089202R1_FD_179914 | JGI IMG/M metagenome (GOLD analysis project Ga0247808, IMG submission 179914) | Plant litter microbial communities from Arlington Agricultural Research Station in Wisconsin, United States - UWRJ-L089-202R-1 | ecosystem: Environmental > Terrestrial > Plant litter >...
ATAATAAATCCAAACACCTTCCCTCTTCCTCATTTCTCTCTTGTTCTTATTCGCTCGCGCCGACTACCCTGTTGTAACGCTTTTGCAGATAATCGCGTTGAAGCTCATTTACCTTTTGCGTTCTGGCATGCGGGTCGTCCTTTGTTTGCAGTATAATCTCTTTTGCCTTGTCTACCCACTCTTTTTCAATCAGATCTTCATCGGCAGCTACTAATGGTGTAGCGGACGCGGCATTCTGTACAGCGTCATTCACCGGCACAATTGGCGGTGGCACTGGCGGAACAGCGACTGGCGCAGCAAATGTCGCAGCGTCGGCAGCACGTGCCCCGGCCTCGGCAGCTTGTTCGCGACGCTCAGCACCCTTTTCAATACCAGCATCAAGCGGCGGCAACGACGGAATGTGTTCACCTGGCAATGATGGTGGCATTGGGAACTGTTCTGGACCCAGTGGTGCCGATTGAGAATTCTCGGGTTTCATATCTGTGATTATAGCATGTGTAGAGAGTAAAAAGCATGAAACTTATGCTTTTCTTGCTGGATTTTATTTAGCGAATTCGACGGCTCACGTACACACACGCCACTACTTCAAAAATAATAACTAAAGCGAGCTCGTACACATCAATTGAGCGTACAGATTGCAGGGCCAGAATCATAACTGGCGCCGCTGCTAACACCGTACTGAAGTAGTATGCGCGGCGAAACGGCATAGCGGTGATTGGTTTTCGCACCGTCATACCCGCGCTGATTGTCGACACAAGGTGAGAAATTCCAAACAAAAAAAAGCTTATCAAACCGATAAAGGTCAGATAAGCTGTAACAAAAATCACGAGAAGGCCGAATGGACCTGCTGATGCTGGCGTTGTAAAGGTCAACATAGCACTTAACAAGCAGAGACTTGCTAAAGAGAGAGTGGCAATAATTCTTGGTAACATCCCTGTTACTATATACGAAACCACTCAAGTTTAAAATATGGAGCCTGAGCGGAACGCCTTAATGTTCAGGTAACAGCAAACGCCGCAAAATATAAATATGAGCGTGTGTACCGGTGAACAGCGAACCGCTGCAGACTATCTGACCGCTCCGAGTAAACTCGAAGCATACCGTTTGCTCATAGCCTACGTTCCCGTAGTTGCACCAAGAGTCAAAACTGCTTTTATCCTTTTACTGTGTGTAAAAACAGGGTTTTTCTTGGCGCAACCAGGTACTGGTAGACAAACGCCTTAGGCGGAGCATTGGTCGATGCCTTAATAAAGAATGGGTAGGGCTATAAATAGTTCTACGAAAGTGCGTTACCGAAAAACAGGTAATATATTCTTTAAAGACTCCGACCAAATTTTCCGTCAAAGGTATATGGTCAGCGCTCGTTTCCGAGCTGTCAATTTTGCCGAATTGTTAAAGGTGCGATACTGCGACTGCCCTGCGCTTGCCCTGGATCTCATAGATGCCCTGCGCTTTTTATGAACTGCCCTGAATTGCTTTTTGAAATGTTTTTGTGTTTCTTGAAGCTTGTATTCAGATTAGCATAAGCATTCATTTTGGTCAATACTCTCATGGCTATTTTATGTTGTAAATACGTGTATTGCTTATTACAACTTGGTTATTTAAGGTGTTATATAAGTACTGTTGATATATTTACTACGTTGTAAATAATATATAAATAGTTATAATCCTAGAGTAATATTGCCTTAAAGCACGTAGTTTTATGAGGTATTTATAGAAAAGTCTTCATACCGCTGACTAGCCTACATATATCCCGGCTCGCCCATTCACCAACACATAAGCTGGCTTTTGAAGAGCGTGAAAACATGGCTACATATAGTTAACGTGTTGAGCGGTTTATATTGAAGCTATCCGAATTGCACATAGTAACGAACAGCCAAACGTTAACAACCAACTGCCATGTATATACAACTCACAACGAATAGTGCGACACGCAAACCGTCTATGAACATTCCTACATATAGTTAAATACTCGCACACTATTGCCAAGTATTCCTGCTATTACACTCACCTGCCAAATGCTCAGTTCACTATTTCGTAATAATCGTTCAGGCAGAATTTTGTGACAAGCTATAAAGCAACTGCCCATCGCAAAGCAAAAGTCGCCAGGCATTCATTCGTTTATATATATTATGCCCAATTATTGAATGGTTTCTTCATCAATAAATTGTGTTCAATAGGCGCCGTAGACACTATACGTAGTGGTGCAACACATTACTGCCCCTGTCAAGTTGAACACCCAGGCGAAAAGCTATCCACAGGTCGAAATGATGTAGTCTTTTTTACCTATAAATTCTTTACAAAGTTGTTGACATAAGCGCTTTTACGTCATATTATAGGGGTAGTCCTGAATAAATAAATTATACACGGACCAAAAATAAAAATTACCGCAAAACTCCACAAAAACGAACGTTCCTCGCAGGCGTTCGTTTTTATTTGCGCTAAAATATGTTGATTTTATCTATTGAATACAAAAAAACTGCCCTACTAGGCAGCATATATACAGATAAATTTGGAGGGTGAACGAATGATAGTGCTACGCAGCTAGTGCGCCTTCATTCGTCCACCCTACCGGGTTGCAGTTATTCCGTTGTCGCTATGAGGCCTCGGGAATCTTCCGCTCGATGTTCTTGACCAGCGAGATGCTGGCCTCCTGGGCACAGGCCCGGGCGTTGACCGGCGAGAAGCTCAGCTCCTTCGAGACCTCGCCGCCGACGTACGCGTCAGGGGCGGAGTCTTCGGGGACCTCCAGCCAGATGTACTTGCCGTTGTCGAAAGTGGCGGTGCCGCCTCCGATGACGCCGTACAGCGGGATGGTGTTTTCTACGGGCGTGCCGTAATCTACTGCTTCAGGGGCTGAAATCGTCATGATGAATCCTTAGGGTCGTGGAAAAGGGAAAAACTGCAATGTACTTCGAAGTAAACAAACTCAACGAATTAGTTGCATATTATCATATTTATGTTTATTTGTCAATATATGACCTCTGTTTGAAACACGCGGAAATAAAAAAGAAGACTCTCAATGTGAAAATCTTCTTAATAAATACATGGTGGAGCTGCCGGGTACCGCCCCCGGGTCCAAAAGGTAACCTACTATTCGTCTACAAGCATAGCCTTACCTAAAGGTTAAAGACTCTCTCTTCATAAAGGTCCGGCGAAAAAAAGAAGAGGTCGTCCCGCTGTAAAATTTCTCAACCCCTGGCAGCTGCCCCGGAGGAAGATAAGAAACAAGTAATAACACCGTCACCCTTATGTTTCATTAAGGTGAATCGATGACCGCCTAATTAGGCAGTTTGCGCAGCGAAACTCTTAGGGGCGAAAGCCGCACCAAAAGTTTCAACAAAGCGGCCGAAACCATCTTTGGCTGCTGTAGCAGTTGTGTTTGCAATTACAATAAGCGCCTTACGGGCGCAAGTCAGCTTGCAGAATAATATGTTAAAGTCCTTCTGTCGAAGCTATGTCAGCCCCACGTATACCTAAATTTTAACATAAAAGTTCATGATTTTCTACTGGTTGTCTCTGTAAACTAGGTACATGGTAGCAGTTGTTAAGTCGGTGGCGTTAACGGGTTTTGATGGCTCGCTTATTGAAGTTGAAACCGATTCCAAGGCAGGTTTACCTGGTATGCAAATTGTCGGCATGGGTAATAAGGCTATCGATGAAGCCCGCGAACGGGTGCGCAGCGCCATATCTAACTCGTTGCTCGACTTCCCTGCCCGCAAGCTGGTGGTTAATTTAGCACCCGCCGAACTTCCCAAGGACGGCACGCAGTTCGACGTGCCGGTTGCGCTTAGTATTCTCGTCGCCTCTGGCGCACTTAAGCAGTCCGAGGTTGATTCCGCTGTGTTTGCCGGCGAATTAGCCCTGGATGGTCGCCTCAGGCCTATTAGGGGCGCCATTGTAGTGGCCGAAGCTGCTAAGTATTCCGGTGCGCGGCAAGTATACCTACCGCCACAAAATGCCCTGCAGGCTAGTTTAGTGAAAGATATAGAGGTTTTCAGTGTGAAGGATTTGCGCAGTTTGTACCTGCATTTAAAGGGTGAAATGAGACTTGAGCCTGTCACAAGCCCACCTTTGCCGCGTGCGTCACGCTTAGAGCTCGTCACACTTGATGAGATTAAAGGACACCAGCAAGCCAAGCGAGCCTTGGCTATAGCAGTGGCAGGTAGGCACAATCTTCTACTCACCGGACCGCCCGGTGCGGGTAAGACAATGCTCGCTAAAGCACTCGCTTCACTACTTCCGCCTCTATCTGAAGAGGAAACGCTGGATGTCACGAAGCTCCATAGTTTGGTTACAGGTATTGATGGCGCTGTTCACACCTCCCCGCCGTTTCGCACCCCGCACCATACGGCAACACTCACGTCTATTATTGGTGGCGGTTCGAAGCCTTGGCCTGGCGAGATTAGCCTGGCGCATAAAGGTGTGTTGTTCTTAGATGAAATGCCCGAATATCCGCGGGTAACTTTAGAGGCTTTACGCCAACCTTTAGAAGATAGGTCAATTTCAATATCACGGCACTATGGCCGTATTTCATACCCAGCAGATTTCATTTTAGTGGCAACAATGAACCCGTGCCCGTGCGGATACTTAGGCGATTCAGCCGTACAATGCCGTTGTTCGGGTACGCAAATAGCCAACTATCAGAAGAAAATATCCGGCCCATTGCTCGATCGCATCGATTTGATTGTACCAATTTCTAAGATAGGCAGTGAGCACATTTTTGACTCGAATTTGTTGCAAGAAAATCAACAGCTAACAGTTCTAAATTTGATAAAGAATGCAAGATGTGTTCAAAAAGAAAGGTACAAACGTAGTTCTATATACAACTCTTATGCATCACTTTCGACGATAAAATCGCTCTTTCAGATCAGTTCAAATGCCGAAGACATAATTACAACGGCATCGAAACAGCTCAACCTCACCAATCGCGGCAGTCTAAAAGTTTTGCGGGTGGCACGAACAATTGCAGATTTAGAAAACAGTGCCAACGTTGAACCAAAACATGTAGCTGAAGCTTTGCAGTTTCGTGGAAGCATTCAGCACTAGCCTACCCACTTCCAACCCCTTGCGTTCCCTTCTAAAATTTGCTACAATAGCGCCTGAGTAACTGCTCAAAAAAAGCCGCATCATTTTATGACGAGGCAATTCACATCAAAGGCACCCCTCAGGGGTTATAAAAGGAGAGTACAATCGCTAACCAGTCAACTCGTATCAACGAGCAAATCAGAGCTTCTGAGCTGCGCGTTATCGGAGAATCAGGTGAACAACTAGGCATCCTCAGTCGTGCAGACGCACTGAAGGCCGCAGAAGAAGCCGGACTAGACTTAGTAGAGATTTCTCCAAATGCCGACCCTCCGGTTGCTAAAATCGTCGATTGGGGCAAATTTCAGTATCAAAAAATGAAAGAAGCCCAAAAGAATCGTCGTAGTAACAAGGCAAGTGAACTCAAGCAAATGCGTTTCGGTTTGAAAATTGGCAAGGGTGACCTTGACATCAAGCTGCGCAAAGTACGAGAGTTCCTCGCTGAAGGACACAAAGTTCGTATTCAAATTTTCTACCGTGGTCGCGAGATGGCTCACAAGGAACTTGGAAACGAAATGATGGCACGAATTGGTGAGTTATTAGAAGATACAGCAGTATTTGAGCATACGCCAACAATGGCGGGGCGCAATTTAAGCGTCGTAATAAGGAGTAAACAATAATGCCAAAGATGAAGACACACAAGAGTACCGCTAAGCGGATCAAGATTACCAGCACTGGTAAGCTTCTTCGCCGTCGTGCTTTTGGCGCTCACCTTCTTGCTAAGAAAAGCAAAAGTCGTAAGCGTAACATTAACACCCCAGCGCTCGTAAGCGGTGGACAAGCTAAAAACATTAAACGAGCGTTAGGAATCTAATATGCGAGTAAAACGAAGCGTCACGGCTCGAAACCGTCACAAGAAGATTTTAAAACAAGCTAAGGGTATGCAACACGCACGAACTCGTAGTTACCGCCTTGCTAAGCAAGCTGTAACACGCGCACTGCAATACGCATACCGCGACCGACGTAACCGTCGCCGAGATCTACGTGGTCTTTGGATCACTCGTATCAACGCAGCTGTACGTATTGAAGGTACAACTTACGGACGATTCATCGCTGCCCTCAAGGCAAGCAACATCGACCTCGACCGCAAAGTTCTTTCTGAACTAGCAGTCAGCGAACCAGCAGCTTTCACCGCTGTTGTAAACGCAACTAAGTAATCTCCTTTAATTACGACGCATTGCAAATCTTTAAATAACCCCTCTTCGTGAGGGGTTATTTGTTATATCAACATACTATCACTGCTATCGCAGAACGCAGAGGGCACGCTCCGTGTGCCCCTTTAGAAGATAACTTGAACATGAGAATGCCCCGCAGGGTCAGCTACTAAGTTAACCCTGCGGGGCATAATACTCCCAAATCAGATTCTAAAGGAACGCACTACGCGCGTTCTTCGGCAATTGCCAAACAAAAATAACACCTACGGTGTTATTTTTGTTTGGCAGCCAGCCGATAAGCCGGGTTTTGTCGTGGACGACCATCTATCTAGACATATCATTGCTGATACATTCAAGCGGGTATCGACCGGCGAACGGATCGCTCTTCTACTACCGATCTCCTTGCAGCCGACAGGGTTTACCTTCTTCATATGTCACCATATGACGCTGTGAGCTCTTACCTCACTCGTTTCACCCTTACCTACTTGCGTAGGCGGTCTCGTTTCTGTGGCACTTTCCCTAGGGTTTCCCCCGGTTGCCGTTAGCAACTGTCGTATCCTGCGCTGCCCGGACTTTCCTCTTGTTTTTAAGGCAAGCGGCCGTCTAGCTGACTACCTTTATATAGTATACCTTAACTTTTAAGAGGTTAAGCGTTTTTCTCTCTTGCGTGGGCATCGAGGGTCTTATTTACCATACCGTCTGCCAGCTGATTGAATTGCCGCGGGACGTGCGTAAAGGTCACGCGGTCGAACCGAGTCATCAATAAACGAATACGTTCGTGAATTGGCCATAGTTCCCTATTCTTAATTTTATAGAAGCCTTTCATTTGGTTCACCACCAACATGCTATCTACTTTGAAATCAATTTTCTTAAAGCCAAGCTTCTCGGCTTCCTCAAGCCCAAGTCGAACGCCTTGGTATTCTGCTTGGTTGTTTGTGGTAATACCAAGGTACTCACCGCCTTCGGCAATCACTTCCTGGCGGTTATTCAGAATGATAAAACCAGCCGCAGATGGACCCGGGTTTCCTCTTGAGCCGCCATCCGAGAAAATAGTAATTGCATCAGATGGTGTATTTTTCTCATCGTTATTCTTTACTTTTGCTAAAGTTCTATCTGTTAATTGTTCCTGTTGTATAATACCCAACAAAAGTTGTGTTAGGTCAGTTAGCTCAGATTGTTGTACGCTCGACATCGAATGCCACTTGTACTTGTTATAGTTGCCACTTAATTTCATCTGGTGTCGCTGCGGAGTGAGGGTTACCAGGTACACAATAACGCCATATTGAATGGCACGGTCGTCGTGGTCAATGTACGTTACAGCGTCGAATAATTGCGCCGATTGAATGTGCAAACCAGCATCATCATGCAAGTAGCGACGCAGCGCGTCTTCTGGCTGTTCGCCATACGCGAGCTTCCCGCCAGGTAGTTCATACTTATTTAAGATTGTATCGCGGCCGTTACTGCGCCGTAGTAGCAGCGCTTTGCCGTCTTCATTGATAATGGCTCGTACGGATAATCGTTGTCTCATATGTGTTTGTCTTATCTCTTTTATGCTTAAAGTATATCATACATATATCAGGACTATTTTTGGGCAACATAAAACCAGACTGACCGCCTGAATGTTGATGATATTCCCCGCGTAAATGCAAGGTGGATGGCCGCAAAGTAACTCCACAGAGTTAAATAATTAGGTCTTCCTCATCTATGATATCGGAAAATCATGTACACCCAGGTGTCTTGTCTGGTACTACTAATTATATCACCGAAAACTGAGAGAATTCTTACTTATACCGCTATTAAACGCGGAAAATTGTAGTGAAAATTTCAATGAAGAAATTAATACCGCCGCTCATGTATCCGTAGAGTACTTGGCCTGCGAGAAGCACAATCGCGAATACAAGGATAATTCCGTACTGCTCAATAAAACGCATAGCGGTGCGCACTGGTTCCGGGGCAAGTGCATATAATACGCGTGAACCATCAAGTGGTGGAATTGGGATGATGTTAAACAAGAAGAAACCAAGGTTAACACTGACGAAAGTCGGCAATATGTACGCAAGGTCGCCTGTTGACGGCATTCCAAGTACTACATATACGCCGAAACCAACAAATGCCAATACGAGGTTTGTGAGCGGACCACCAATAGCGACAAGTGCCGCACCCCAGTCGCCCCAACGGACTTGGTCAGGACGGAACGGAACCGGCTTTGCGCCACCAAAGATAGGCCCACCGATGATAGCTAACCCAATCGGGAGGATAATCGTTAAGAACGGATCAATGTGCTTCAAAGGGTTAAGCGTGAGTCGCCCTTCCCTTTTCGCGGTATCATCGCCTAGCCAGTAGCTTACGAAAGCGTGCATCGCTTCGTGAAGCGTCATTGATATAAGGATGATTACCAATACAACGGCAATTTGAATAAAGTTGATGTCCATTACTCTATATTACCACTTGCTTCGGTCATTATTTCGGATAGTCTTGCGCTTGTGCTTAGGTGCCCAGCCCTTACGACGCTCTTCCGGACGTGCTTGGCGACGCGGTTTGCCCAAGTTATAGATGAAATCATCGCCAAAGTAAGACTCTAGCTTCGATAGTCCAATAATCTTTACCTTTTCAGAGCCCTTCAGTTGGTCGAGTGACACAATACCACTCGCCCTAGCACGAAGTTCTTGCTGAACACGTTCCAGGTTAACCATTGGCACACGCTTATGGAAACGTTCCAGTTCACGATGCTGTTTTTCAAGCTGAGCATACGCCCAGTTGCTGTATTCGCGCGCAAAAAGCTTACGGTTTTCGTCAGTATCTTCCAAACGAGGCACACTGGCGCCTTCTAAAACACGCTTCCCAAAGCGCACTTGTTGCCTGTCAACAATACTGCCCACGCGTGGGTCGTAAAGTGTTCTGCCGCGCTTGCTGACAAATAAGTGTGGTGAAATTTCCAACAGTAGGTCGGTATTTACCGTCGTTACCCCTGTTACGAGGTGGAGGGTCTCTAGGCCACCACTGCGCAAAGGTACCTGCAAATCAAACGGTGTACCGCTAATTAGCGTAGGGTTTTTAACAACGGTGCTACTGGACAGTTCACGTTGCTGTCCGCTAAAGATATGTTCAACAGTTCCATGGTCATCAACAGTACTCCACAACTGGTCGATTTCACCAGCTGTAATACAACGAATCAATTGACCCTCTTCAACGGCTTGAATAGCCACCAAAGGAATGTCGTTTAACGCCAAATCGCGATTCAAACGTTCAATCACCTCTTCGGCTTTGTCTACGTTCTTGCTAATTATGCCGAGTTCTTCATATTGCTCTTCAGCAATGTTCGGAAGCGCCAAGTAGACGTCGTATTGAGCCAATAGGTCAGATTTAAACTGTTTCGTATACTTACGCCAACCTGTAAAGCGTGTTCCACCCTTCACAATGCCACCAATTTCCTGGATAGCGATAATTGCTGCAAGCTTTGCCTGAACCTCTTTAGGGAATTGCTTTGCCTCTACTAACATACGCCCGTAGTTCGATTCGACTGGGAATTGCTCCATTTGACGGCCGATTTCAGTTACTTCACCGTTGGCAGTTAATGCACCGAGGGCAACGAGTGTCTTTTTCGCCCGTTGAATAGCCCGTTTGCTTGGGTCATGGTAGAAATCGAGGGTTTCGATGTCGATACCGACGTTTGCAAGACGCAACGTGAGGCGGTCGATATGTTTGCGCATAATTTCAGGGATGGCGTATGGGGGTCGATCTTTAAAGTCTTGGCATGGCATTGTGTCGTATTGCGCCAAAATATACTCGCCCGGGCGAGTACGTCCAGCACGACCGGCACGCTGCAGGCTATCGGCTTGAGAAATCTGGGCAATAAACAACCCCTCGACACCACTTCGGACTTCACTTTGACGCTCGAGGCCGCTGTCGATAACCACATCAATGTCATCAATCGTCACACTGGTTTGGGCAATATTGGTTGCAAGGATAATTTTACCCTTTGGATAGTTCGCGAAAGCCTTTTGTTGGTCTTCAGCTTCTAATTGGCTATGTAGTGGAATAACTGCAACGCCAGCAGCGGTCGCCTTCTTCTCAATTGCCTCCATAACGTTCTGAATTTCAGCTTTACCGGGGAGGAACGTTAAAACATTCTTACCACGGTGCTCAATTTGCGCGAAAATTTCAGCAAGAACGTCTTTACCCCGACGTTTCGTTACTTCAAAGTAGCGGCCAGGGATATCGATAATCGCGCTAGTACCGAAATAGCTCGCCAAAGTTTCTGTTTCGATAGTCGCGCTCATCACTACTACCTTGAAACGAGGTTCTTCTTCAGTGCGCTTTTTCGCCCACGCAACCAACACTTCCATGTTTTCGTTCCATTCGTGCACTTCATCAAGCACAAGTACTTGTTTCTCGGTGATACCCGAACCGGTAATCTCGCGAACAAGTTGCAAACCGTCAGTACAGTACAGAATTTGCGTATCACCACTGTCGTCACGCTCGTGGGCAGTACGATATCCGATAATTTCACTGGCGTCTTCGGTGTTACGAAGTGACCATTCATCACGCACGCGCTGGGCTAAATTACGTGCCGCAAGAATGCGCGGCTGGGTAACAACTACCCTGTTATAGCCGTGTTCGGCCAAGTATTGAGGAATTTGGGTACTCTTACCAGCACCGGTCTCGGCGGTGATAATAGTTACCTGGTTGCTATCAACAGCGTCTAATATCTCTTGATAGTAATTACGAACGGGCAACTCATTGAATGTTTCTATTTTTGTGGTCATTACCTATATTGTACCATTTTTAGCTAACCTTGCTGAGCACTTGACTTCAAAGGGTAAAACAGTTAAAATGTATATCAGTGTCCCGACTATTTATGTCGTGGAAGATGAATAATCTAGGAAACAAAGGAAATTAATTATGGTAGCACGATGCGAACTCACCGGTAAAGGCAAGCAATTTGGCAACAATGTTAGCTTCTCTTTGCGTCGCACAAATCGCGTTTTCAAACCAAACCTACAAAAAAAGACTTTCATGTTTGAAGGCCAAAAAGTAACTATGGTTTTGAGCACAGATGCGATTCGTACGTTGAAGAAAAAGGGAATCCTTCCTAAAAAGGGTGAATTTGTAGCAGCGTAATAGCTCTACAATTTAAAAAGCCGCTCGTTATGAGCGGTTTTTTGTTTGGGCAGAAAAGAGCTGGGTTCTTAGCTTCCGCTACTTCCGTAACCGCCTGTTCCACGGTCGGTCTCATCCAGTGTTTCAACTTCATTCCAAGCTGCTGTTTCATACTTCGCCACTACCATCTGCGCGATGCGCATACCGGGTTCGATAGTAAAGGCTTCTTGACCAAGGTTAATAATCAATACGCCGAGTTCACCGCGGTAATCAGCATCAACAGTACCAATACCATTCACCATAGTAATACCGTGTTTAATACTCATGCCGCTTCGGGCACGCACTTGCACTTCGTAGCCTTCGGGAATTGCCATGCTGATACCAGTCGGAATCATGCGACGCTCAAGAGGCTGAAGTGTAATTGATTCGTCAATACAGGCGTGAAGGTCTGCACCTGCAGCGCCTGCGGTTTGGTACTGCGGCAAAACAGCATCAGGTCGTAACTTTACGATATCGATTTTCATAAGATGTCCCCTTTTTCTCTTAGGCTCGAGGAAGTTTGTAGATAGTCAGAGCTTCAGGGAGTGCAGCAGCTGTTTTCAACTTGAGCTTTGGAGCTTCTTCTACTGGCACACCGAGTTCTTTGATAAACGTATCAAGCTCGTCTTGTGGCACTTCGTACTTCACTACAGGGTCAGCAAAGTGAATAGGCACAACGATTTTTGGATCGATTAAACGAGTAAGTGTTGCGGCACCGGTTGCATCGAGTGTGTACCCGTTTCCACCAACTGGGATAATAAGCACATCAACAAGGCCAATTTCTTCAAGTTGCGCTTCACTGAGCTTTTCGTAGATATTGCCAACAAGAGCAACGCGAATTTCGCCTGCTTCGATACGGTAAATAGTTGAGGCTTTGCCGTCAGCGTCGAGGTGACGTTGAGCTGCGATACCGTGAATATCGAAATCAGCGATTCCGTATTCACCTGGACCTTCAATAACAAGGCGCGCGTTTTCTGAATTCAACGCGAAGCGAGCTTCGGTAGACAATTCAATTACGTCTTTAGTAGTAATGTCTTTTAAGCCAACAAGTGACAACTGAGGATCGGTGACAATTGTCCCCTTTTTGGTCGAAATGACCACGGTATTAGCACCTTTATATTCAACTTCAAACATAGTTTCTCCTTATTTTTCGTTCAGAATGTTATCTTTATCTACGGCCACACTGTGTTTACTCGCAAGAACTTCAGTAATAAATTTATCACGAACGCTCAAACGGTAATAGAACTCATCATATGGTAACACGGTATAGTTCAGCTCGCGATCCTCTAATTTCTCAATCATAGCAATTGCAGCCTTCACCTTCGCAAGCGATACGTTACCAACAAGTATGACATCGATTGATGCAGTCGAGCCCTTTACCAACACGCCGGCAAAAATTGCGAGACGTAATGATGGGATAGCCTCAATGATATCAACTTCGTTTTGGTTCACGCTCGCCTTCTGCTCTGCAGACTTTTCTTCAGAACCCATTGATTCACCGGCAAAGATAGCACGGAGTGGCTTGTAGAACTCATAGCGTTGGTTTGCTTGGTAGTACAACTTGTTGTCACCTGTGTCGCTAGTAATGATACCGACTTCAAGCATGTTAGAGAGTTCGCGACGAACTGAGTTAATTTGTTCGTCAATAAGGCGTGTGATTTCACGGACATAAAAAGACTGACCAGGATGGTTCATAAAGAGATGCAGGAGCTTAACTCTTGTCTTCGAACCGAACAACTTATCTATCATATCCCCTATTTCCTTGTTCACTTTTAATACTCATATAATAACATAGGCTACCGAGGAAAAGCTAACCTGAGTACCTTATTTCTGAACGACATCCGCAGCCCGAGTTGAAATGGGCGCAGAGGCCCCATTGAAACCCGGAGCGAGGCGTCAGAAGAAAGGAGGTACTCAGGTTAGTTTTTCAACGCGGCACTTATGTATTCACGAGCTTCATCTAAAGTTAACCATTGGATATATGGGTTACGTTTGAGGTACGTCATTTGACGTTTAGCCAAGCGCCAGTCAGCCGTGATATTTTTTTGCTTCAGTTCGTCCAATGTCAGTTTTCCGTCCAAGTATTCACGTACGAGTTTATAAATATTCCCGGTCATCGCTTCACTATCCCAACCGTAGGTTTCACCCAATTTTATCGCCTCTTCAAGCATGCCGTTTTCGAAGAGTTGCTCAGCACGGGCCGTAATTCGACGACGCAGTTCATCACGTTCTGTTGTAATTCCTACCAGTATAACGTTGTCAATCGGACTACGTAACCTCTTACTGTTAATGCTTTTCTGTTCAATCGCTCGAATGACATAACGACGATTATTTTCGTTCTCAGGTAAGTCAACGTTGTTGTTAGAACAATACTTTTTTAACTCATCTAGCGATAGGGTTTCAAGCTGTTTTCTGAGTTCCGGCTGTGCTTCACCGAATTCGTAGTCGAAAATAACGCCATCTACATACAGTCCAGTACCCCCTACCATGAACGGTACGTGGCCTTTTTCGCGTACTTGTTGGGTCTTTAACAACGCGTATTTTTTAAAGTCGGCAGCAGTAAACACTTCACCTGGTTCAACCAAATCAAGACCCCAATGCGGCACAGTTGCCTGGTCTTCAATACTTGGCTTTGCGGTGCCTATGTCCATATGTTTATACACCGTGCGTGAGTCCGCACAAATAATTTCACCGTTAAATGCTTGGGCAAGTTCAATAGCTAAAGCAGACTTTCCGCTAGCTGTCGGACCGACAATAACAACCAGAGGAGCCTCTGTCCTATCCGCAGCCTGTTGTGAAGAATAATTTACAGGGGTCGCCATCGTATCTCCTCAAAGTTATTGAGTACAAAATTTGTACACGTGTGCCCTTCGGCCTCTAAGTGTATCTGTTGGACCTCTCGCCCACCGGGGTAACCAGCTGCTAAACCACCGAAGCGATTTACAAGCCGATGCCATGGCAATTCTTCATTTCCATAATGCGCCATACCGCCAACAATACGAGCTGCGTATGGATGACCAGCCAGTGCGGCAAGGTCGCCATAAGTTGTTACCTTGCCCGCAGGTACTTGTGAGATAAGCTCTTCGACCTTTATACGGAATTCACTATTAAGTGTTGGCGATGGCATTGATAGCAGTCCTTACTTCATTCCAGGTTGCGCATCGTTTAATGCCAGCAAGTGATTCAGGAATGTCTTGGTTCCAGGAATAATCACCAAACAGCAGCAAGCCTTCTAGGGGCATGCCATGTTCGGCAGCGTCAACTAAGTTATGTACACTGTCATCGACCAGCACGTCGGCTTGTATGCGCTCACACACTGCACCCTTCGAGCCTTTCCATCCAACAAAATCGAATGAGGCGAACACATCCGGCAAGTCGCGGTTAATAATTGTTTGAGTGAGTTCAAGTTCTTCTGGTTTTCGAGCGGTTACGACATGGAGCGAGTGTTGGCCTGCAAGTTCAGTCAGTACACTCACCTCCTCGGATGTTGGGGAAATATTAAAATATTCTTCCGTCTTCGTTAAGTCGTCGAAACGCTGAAACACAGTGTTTCGATCCACCCCCCACACCTCTTCGCCATCAATGTGTGAAGTTTCGATAGAGACATTCGTGCCATACTTTGCGTTATATGCCTTCACGAAGTACGGCGTTGTCGCCATCAACACATCGTCGCAATCAATCGCAATAACCAGGCGTTGCATTAGAGTGCCTTTAAGTATTCACCCAGGTTATCGAGTGAGACTTTCTCTTCACCCGTTTGTGTACGCACGCTTACTTGGCGGTCGTCTTTGTCTTGCTGGCCAACAATCAGTTGCATAGGAATTTTGCCCTTTGCAGCTTCGCGGATTTTCTTACCGAGTGATTCATTGCGGTCATCAACCGTAAAGCGAATTTCGTTATAACGGACCGGTGTCATGAGTACCGTGTCGTTTAGAACCGCTTTAATTTCAGCAACGTAATCAAGGACTGTGTCGTTGATAGTAAGAATGCGAAGTTGTTCCGGAGCTGCCCAGAATGGGAACCAGCCAGCAGTGTGTTCAATAAATACACTCAGGAAGCGTTCGATAGAACCAAGTAGCGCACAGTGAATCATTACCGGTTGCGCAGCATTACCTTCAGTGTCCGTGTAGGTAAGGCCAAAGCGTTCAGGTTGCACGAAGTCGAGTTGCACAGTAGCAACTTGGTGTTCGCGGCCAATAGCATCAGTTGCCATGAAGTCGATTTTCGGACCATAGAAAGCAGCTTCGCCATCTTGTTCGAAGTATTCGAGTTCGTTCGCAAGCACAGCCTGCTTGAGTTGCGCCTGAGCAGTTTCCCAGAGCGCCATATCACCTAAGTACCCTTCACCACCATCACGGTACGAAAGTCGCACACGCAGCTTCATGTCGATTGTCGAATATAGTTCACGAGCTGACGCCAGTAAGTTATTAATTTCCTGTTCAATTTGGTCAGGGCGCGCGAACACGTGGCTATCGTCTTGAGTTAAGGCACGTACACGGTTAAGGCCACCGAGTTCACCAGTTTTCTCATCGCGGTAGTCAGTTGTTGTTTCAAGGAAACGGACCGGCATGTCTTTGTAGCTTCGTGGTGATGAAGCGTAAATTTGAGTATGGTGCGGACAGTTCATCGGCTTGAGCGCAAAGTTATCGCTTGTTTCTTGGCTGGTAACAAGGAAAAGCTCGTCGCCAAACTTAGCCCAGTGTCCTGACGTTTCGTATAATTCCTTCTTCGTAATGTGCGGAGTGAACACTTTTTGGAAACCATGTCGCTGTCGCAGTTGGTTTGAGTAAGTGCTCATAATGTCACGTAAAACAGTTCCACGCGGGGTGAACAAAGGCAACCCAGGGCCAACGAGCGGAGATACGGTATAAAGGTCGAGTTCCTTCCCGAGCTTTCGGTGGTCGCGAAGCTTCGCTTGTTCCATACGAACAAGGTATTCTTGCAGCTCTTCTTGAGTTGCGAAAGCTACACCGTAGAGGCGTTGCATTTGAGGGTTCCCCTCTTTACCGCGCCAGTACGCGCCAGCAACGCGTTGCAATTTAAACGCACCGACATCTTTGGTGTTATGTACGTGAGGGCCACGACAAAGGTCAACGAATTCACCGTTCTTGTAGAACGATACGGTCTCAACAACTGAATCACCTTCAGCTGCGAGGCCAAGTTCGCTGACATCAAGGTCTTTGGCGATGGTTGTACCAGAACGCTTCAAGTCGTTTAATAGTTCTTCTTTATATGGTTGGCCGTTTTGGCGCGCCCAATCGATAGCTTGGTCGATAGGCATATCGAAGTGTTCGAATTCTTGCGCCTGGTTAACAATGCCGCGCATTTCTTTTTCGATACGTTTGAAATCAGATTCAGAGATTTTTTGTTCACCTAAATCAATATCGTAATAGAAGCCGTTGTCGACGACTGGACCGACGCCGAATTTAGCTTCTGGCCATAGTTTTTTTACCGCGCTGGCGGTGATGTGCGCAAGGCTGTGGCGCATTGCGTGTAGTTGATCGTCGTTCATATGTTCTCCTGCTGAGCCGCGAGGGCTCATTAAATTAAAAAGAAACATGCAATGTCGGGTTTAATATACTTAAAGCCTTCAATTGGATGTCTCGGGTCTACTGTTTAGTAGACGGTTCCACCGGACGTTTTACTTGTGATATCCGTTACGTACAGATAACATCCACGGAACTCAGCGGTTAGTTAGGCCGCATCAACGTTCAGTAACAGTATACCACCCTAAATCTGGGTTGTCACCCAGAGGCGGTGAAGGAACCAAAGAACTATTGGTACAAGCGGAAGGCCTATAGCAATAACCAAAAACTTCGCTTTCGTGAGCCTATGTTTAAGCTGTCGAATAACAAACCCGTAAAGAACGCCCGCAATAAGCATGCTGACGGCAATGACTAGATACACTGTTGCCGGCTCGTAAAAAAACGCACTATTCAAAAAGACAAAAAGGGCCAATCCGAAGGTCGGTGCCATAAAGAACGCAATACCGCTTCGTACTGGCATTTCAATTTTCAAGCGTTTAAATACCGCGACACCAAATGGCAGGCTTGCAAATGAAGCTACGAATATCGCAAGTATTGATGATGCATTTAATAAGAAATCGTACAGCTCGTAATTAGCCTCTGCTAAATTCGAGTTAAGCACGGCGGACGTGCCAAAGAATGTAAACACCATAAACATATACCACACGCCTATCAACCCGGCGCACGACAACACCAACCAAAATTTATAATTACTTACTTTAGCTTGCGTGCCCTTCGAAGTTTTCTTTATACCGGTAGTGCTTTTCATAGCTTGAGTATACACCACGCACCTTGCCTGTCCACCCCTATTCTGGTACCATAAATAAGCCTTCGACTTCATTGTCGAGCAGCTAAGGGTCCTTAGCTCATTTGGCTAGAGCGCCTCATTGACGTTGAGGAGGTGAGAGGTTCGAATCCTCTAGGACCCACCAAAATTATGAATAGACTCCGTAAGGGGTCTATTTTTATGCTCTCAGTATCTTATAAGTTTATTTTCAACCTTAGTGAAGACCATCTTTTTACCCGCATAGATGCTATACTTTATGTAATACATAAGCGGCTTAAGGCTTACTGAAAACCCAAACTAACCACCGAGAGGCCACAATAACATGATTACCCTGAAACAACGCAAGCAGCGCTCACCTATTAAAAACGTCCTTAAGAGCTCATCGCTTTTTATCGCTGCGATTGCTTTGGTGGTTTCAAGCTCCGCTGCCCTACTTCACGCAGCGCCCGGCGATATAACGTTTGATGGGTACGTTGGTGTGTCGAACGTCGGCAGGCTTTCGCAACCGAGTGATAGCGCAGTAGATGCAAACGGTAACCTGTACGTTACTAATACCGGCCTTGGAAATGTAATCAAATATAACGCTGCTGGTGAATATGTATCGCAACTAGGCTCCCGCGGTGAAAACGATGGCCAGTTCGGATCGCCAACTGCCATAGAAATTGATGCTCTAGGTAATATATATGTGCTCGACCCAGACCTTTCGCGTATTCAAAAGTTTAACGCCAATGGTGATTATGTCTTACAATTTGGAGCATACGGCGACACAAGCGCTCCAGGAGAATTTTACATACCGCGCAGCTTAGATTCAGATGCAGCGGGTAATATTTATGTTCTTGACGAATCCGACAGCCGTATTCAAAAGTTCAATACTAATGGCGAATATGTTTCAGAGTTCGGCAGTGTAGGAAGTGGAGATGGTGAGCTACTCTCCCCATCGAACATTACAATCACTAGTACTGGAGAAATCCTTATATCGGATGCTGGTAATAATCGCGTGCAAAAATTTGATGCTGATGGCGAATATGTTTCACAATTTACTGGTGAAATTGACGGAGACGATAACCCATTCTACCCTGTAAGCGTCACGACTGATGCAAGTGGTAATATTTATGTTGCAGACCAAGACAACTTCCGTATTCAAAAGTTCGATGCTAATGGCGAGTTTATTTTGCAATTCGGCAGCTCTGGGAGTGAAGATGGTACCTTCTCGTATCTTGGCGGCATTACAGCTGATACAAACAACATCCTTTACATCACAGATACGGGCAGCAACACTGTGCAAAAGTTCAATGCTAGCGGTGTGTTCATTTCATCCATCGGAATACGCGAAAACGAAGATGGCGTATTTACAAACCCTTCAGCACTCACCCTAGATGATGCTGGCAATATATACGTGCTCAGTACATCCGGCATAGTACAAAAGTTTAGCTCAAACGGTTCTTTCTTAATGAAATTCGGCAGCGAAGGTGCGGGCGACGGTGAAATGAATGGCCCATCAGGCATTGCAGTTGATAGCGAAGGCAATATATTTGTTGCAGATACCTTCAACTATCGTATTCAGAAATTTAATGCGAACGGCGAATATGTTTCACAATTCGGGACCCAAGGAACCGCCAACAACCAGTTCTCTTCCCTATCTGGTATCGAAATAGATGAAGAAAATAATATTTATGTATCTGACGATTTCAGGAATCATATTAAGAAATTCACCGCCGACGGAACATTCATACTACAGATAGGTAACGGCGCTCAAGGTTCTAACAATGGCGACATTATTCGACCTACCCGTTTTGCAATCGATACACAAGGCAATATATTCGTTGTTGACCCCCACAATGACCGCGTGCAAAAATTCGGCGCTAATGGTGCATATCTCTCTCAGTTTGAGCTTGTCGGCCCTAATGGCGATGATATCTATGCTCAAACAGGCATTACTTTTGATAAAGACGGTAACATTTATGTCGTCGAGCAAAGTAACACTTCCATTACAAAATACGATGCGAATGGAGTGTATGTCTCTCTGTTTGGCAGCCGAGGTACGAATGAAGGCCAATTCATTAATCCGACAGATATCGACTACGACGACAATGGCTATATCTATGTTAACGATGCAATTAACAACGCGGTTTCACGTTTTGCCATAGAGCAAGACGCTGTCGTTATTCCTGAAGTACCCATCCCGGATGGCGGTTCAGATGTTCCTGCTCCAGGAGCAGGCAACGGAATCACTCCCCTCGCACCGAACACCGGTGTAAAACTAGAAATACAACAAGCATTCGAAGCAAACAAAGCTCTTGTATACGGCATCTTAGCAGTAATGAGCATAATCGGCGCTCTAACTACCTACCGCCTACTACACAAGCGCTAAGCACCCCTCACGCACACCATTAGGGCAGAGCCAAAACGGTTCTGCCTTATTTATTACCCCTCGACTCCTCGAACCCTTCGACTCTTCAACAAGAATGTCACTAGTTGCACACTCTTATATCCGCTTCATAGCTCCTTCAACAGGGGCAAAACCGACTTTCCCCCATCCCCCTTATAGTTATCCACGTACCCATTTCAACCCCTTACCTGTTCGGTATATCATAGGCGGTATTTCACGCGAAACCCTGTTCCATTGACATTTCATTACGTTTATGCTACAATGAAGCTATGGTTAAGAAACAACAGATGACTAACCCACTGAAGACCTCCTCACTAGAACGCTTTTCACTCGGGTTCGAGTACGATAAGACGTTAGTAGAGATTAAGCAGAACGTTCGTTCACGCACAGTGTAGTCAAATACAGAACCCAAAATAGAAAAGCTCCCTTCGGGGAGCTTTTCTATTTTTCTTGTGTAGATAGTGCTCATGCTCGCAAAATCATCGATAATATCGTATACTTCCCCAAAACCAACACTTTCCTATCAGTTAGGTAAACATGAGAACGACAGAAGAGTACGTCCTCACCCTCCCCAAGTGGCAGGTGAAAAAACTCCTTGCAGACATCACCAATGCCATGGAGAAGTACACCGTCTACATCAAGCCTGTCATCAAGTACAAACTCTTGGTGGCTGAGGTACACATCAAGGTGACAGGTGATGCAGATCAACTGAAAGCCTTCGAATCGTGGATGGAGCAGTTCGGAGCCATCCATACCTAGACGTTAGGAACAAAAATGATAAAACAAAAAAGCTTTGAAGTGCTCGTCAAAAAACGAGACATGGATAAGCTCCTCAGCTCCCTGTCCCCCTCCCTCAAACAGTTCAAGATATCTGCCAGACCGCAGGTAACTCCGAGAACTATCTTCCTGGCTTCGTTGAGCTTCGAGGTACGAGGAGAAGAGCAGCAGGTCGACGCCTTCAGAGAGTTGGTGCAAACATCTGCACTCACATACAACCACTAACCCGCATCCGACGTTGAGCCCACTCCGTCACTGGTGCGGGTTCTTCTTTGAGCTAATTATTTCTTCGCTTCAGGGTCTTCGCGGTCGAGTTCGCTTACGCGGATAACTTCTTTCGGTTCAACAGAAGCTTTTAAGGCGGCCTTCGAAGCAACGGTCGCCTTGTTTGTCACATCAAATTTCACAAGATACCTACCGAATGCCAAACGAGCTTGGGCGTTCAAAGCAGCGAATGATAGGAAGCCGATAGCGGTCAGTGGCATAATCAACCATTGCAACAGCATTCCAATGGTACGAGTGCGCCTGTAACGCTCTGGACGAGGCGGCAACAGTTTAAATGACAAGAACACCATCACGATAATACCAACCAGTGCAACGCGCTGGAAAAGGCTAATAGTATCAGGAAGCTGGTGCGCTACAACGTCGCGGTATGCCCCACTGTTAATAAGAAGCGGGACCCAACCACCAACGGCCACGATAATTGATACGCTTGCAGCGGTGACGTAGCCATCAAGCCCACGCATAAACCACACGAAGCCTGGCCAGAATGGAACGGTGCGATTCTTCGTAAAGATGTGCGATGCAGCGTAAGGAACGTCGGAAGCTCCGTACATCCAGCGGCGAAGCTGAATAAACTGGGCGCGGAAGGTCTTTGTATAGGTGTTATCCAGTACGGCGTCTTGGTAGATAGGAATGTATAACGGGTGCACCGAGTAGTTACCATTAAAGTAGAAGTAGCTGCGCCAGAATTGGTGGCCGTCTTCTACAACGGTGCGAGTACTCCAGAAGCCCATCTCTACTAATGCTTCCATCGGTTGCGAGTGTGAGGCGAAGTTACGCAGCAAGTGTGGGCGCATTGAACTAATGATATTCCAGAAGGTGTTACCGGTCGCAAGTACACGCATCGGTGCTGGTACGTCCCAGATATTATTCAAAAACAGTGCAATTGGTTGGAACGCAAGGTGTTTGCGGTCTTCGTTCACAATATATTCATAGGTTGCGTAATCAAAGTAGCCAATGTGCGGACGATTGTCAGAGTCGAGGGTAGTCATCATGACGTTCTTAAACTCAATCCCCTTGTCAGCAAACCACTTTTGAGTGTATTTACCGGCGTGAGTAATGTTTCCACCCTTCCCTACTACTTCGTTCGGAAGGTCACGGGGGTGTTTTACAATTTCAAAAGCCATAAACTTGCTAGCGAATTTTTTCTGTAAACGCTTGGCGGTTTTCTCGATATCTTCGCCACCACGCTCTTCGTAAGCAAACACAACGACCAGTTTAGAGCGGTCGTAGGTAGTTTTGACGAGTGATTGGATAGTTGGCTCAATCACATCGTAACTTTCGTTGTATGCAGCCACAATAACGACGTTATACATTTCAGATGGCTTTGGGAACGCTGTAGGGTCTGCCGCCATTAAACGGAGATTTTCAACGTGTGATGACATGCCATACCCACGACTGTGAGCGTGTTCATGCTTCGCGTATGAAGCAACTGGGTCTTCGAGTTCGCTTAAACGGTGCGCCCAATCAACTTCTTGGGTTTTTACCAATCGACGGTGGCCTGTAATAGTGTGGTACACAATACCAGTCGCCCGCACCAGCAGCACAATGATAACGGCCATGAGGTAAATAGCTGCAAGCAGTGGCGATACAATCGAAAGAACAATTAAGAGAACAAAGGCACCGTAACTAATAATAGCCGGCACCATTTCAAAGAATCGATACATCTTGGTTCGTTTACCAAGAGGAAGTTCGAGGTCAACCATGGTTAAAGCGGTGACCAGACATTAATAATCGAGAAACTCGTTAACCAGGCGAACACCATAATGCCGATACCGAACCAGGCAAACATAATTGCAAGTGGGTGGCCTTTTGTAAGGAACACCTTGAGTGCCATGCCGATGTTAATGAGGGCGATAATAATCGCGAATGCGCCGAAGCTTAAGAGGTAGAACCATTGGTCGCGGTACAAGTGCGTCACCCCGTAGGCTGTGTAGTGCGTTACGAGTTGCAATTCGCTTGGGCGAACCACGAAACCAATGTAGATAACAAAGGCTACGGCTAAAACAATAGTGACCGCAGAAAGAACCGTTAGATAACGGTTTGTAATAAGTTCTTTAAATGAATGAGTGATGGTATCTTTTAGCATAACAATGTGGAGCCGTTATCCGGGATTGAACCGGAGACCTACGCTTTACGAAAGCGCCGCTCTACCAGCTGAGCTATAACGGCGTGCGCCTCCCGCTTTACTGAATAAGTATAACACGAGGAGCTGAGGTAAGCATACATAATCACTCAGCGTACATCTTGTATTTAACCCCGATGGGTGTTAAGATTGTACGAGCTTATAGGCCATAAGCTTCCTACAATTTGTAGGAGAATCACATACGGGCTCGTAGTGAAGCTGGCCTATCACGTCTCCCTGTCACGGAGAAGATCGCCGGTTCGAATCCGGTCGGGCCCGCCAACATTATTGACTTAATACCACTTTTGTGGTATTATTTTATTTATGAAAAATCCAAATATGCAGAATGACCCAGCTACTAGCAAAACAGTCGAGCGGGTTAAACTTGCTGCTCAAAATATCCTGGATATAGCCGGTACTAAAAAAAACGACGGTTCGATGCAGACGGCGGTTGTAGCCATTGAATATTCGGTACTTACTGAACACCCAGAAATAGCACTTCCTACTATTTCTATAAACAAAGCCTTGGGAGAACTAGCCTTGGAAGCAAGGTGGGATTTTGAAATAACAGTTGCGGCACAAAACGAACACTCCTCTCGACATGCCTTATTCATGAAAGACCCTTCAGCTGAACCGGAATTGACATTCTATGATGGTCGCCCAACAAAAATTATGACAGAGCTTGAAGCACTAGCAATCGCTACCGACCTAGAACGCACCGCTCAGTCTGAGGCTATCAACCAGTAGCGAAATAGTTCCGTACCTGCTCCGCTACGGCGCGCCAAGATATCATTTTACAGATACCACCAGAAGTGGTATTCTTTATTTGTTTTCAAGTTTTAGAAAAAATCTTCGTACATTTCACCGAAAGGCACCACCTCGCCCTCACCTAAGGAGAACCACTATGAGCTCCACAGTAAGTGTAAAGGTAGAATTCTCGCGTCCAATGACGGGCGCTGAGATCATCGACATGGTCAAGAAGGCCATCGGCAATGAGCAGAGAAACCGCTCGATGCCGACGTTCTTCAGCGACCAGCGCGACAAGCACGAACAGGCCTTCACCATCGGCCGAACTTCGAGCAAGCCGCACGAGCACCTGCTCGTCATTCCACCCCGTGGTCGAGGGTTCTTCGGTTACGTGGATTACTTCCGCATCAACCAGCGATACCCAGGTGTCGAGGTGTTGAGCCAGCCGGCGGCCAAGGCAGAAGTAGAAGCCATGGCTGAAAAGCTGCGCGAACACTCCATGGCGCGGCGATAATCCGCCAAACACGGATTTGGACCTACTCAAGGAGGCATCATGCCAGATTTCCGGCCTGTTGCCACATCCGTGACAACTGACAGTAATTCAGCGACTATCAAGTTCGAAGATGGCCACCGGGTCACCTTCAAGAGCTTCGATGACGTTCTAAGCAGGAAAACGGAAGGGCTTCGGCACTTCTGGCTGTACAAGAAAAACCGAATCGTTGTTCAGTATCATGGGCAAACAAGCGTGCGCACGCGTCACTTGGGACCCTCTGAGAATGAGCATTGCTTCATTCAAGTCACCAAAGGCTACACCCGCGAGCGGATTGTAGCCTACTGGCAAGCAGCGGTGAACTTTGTCGATGACGACCACACGGACACTGTCCTCGTGTCACCTATCGAACAAATGCGGCAGCCACCGTACACTGCCTATAACATCATCCAGGCAAGTTTGCAGGACCTTAGTTACATCAAAGATGAGCTCGTTCTCCTTCCGGATGAAGAGTGAATCAAAAAGCCCCAACGGGCATCCTTCTCGAAAGAGTCGAGGATGCCCCGAGGGGCTTCTTCATGCGCAAAAATTATTTCGAAGTGCCGAAACGTGCTTCAACAACCGGCCAGTTTACTACATTCCACCAAGCGGCAATATAATCTGGGCGTTTGTTTTTGTAGTCCAGGTAGTACGCGTGTTCCCATACATCAAGGCCGAGAAGTGGCGCGGCTTCACCCTTACTTAACAGTGAGTCTTGGTTAGGCGTTGTCACTATATCCATATTTGGTTGCAACCAAACCCAGCCGCTACCAAACAAACCAACAGCTTTTGTTGTAAATTCTTCTACGAAGTTATCAAAGGTTTCGTACCGCTGTAAAATTGCATCTAAAAGCGGACCAGACGGCCGTCCCCCACCTTGCGGTGACATCCATAGCCAAAACAGGCAGTGGTTATAGTGGCCACCACCGTTATTTCGAACAGTTGTACGAATGTCATCGGGTAGTGAGTCGAGCTTCACAAGTAAATCTTCGACTGCTTCGCCCTGAAGTTCAGGGTATTTTTCAATTGCAGCGTTTAGTTTATCCACGTAGCCTTGGTGGTGCTTGTCATGGTGAAGCTGCATAATGTCAGCACTAATATAATCTTCGAGTGCATCGTAGCTGTAATTGAGCGCAGGGACGCTAAACATATACTACCCTCCTATGGTTTAGTTGTTTCGGTTTGTTCGGTTTGGTTGTCAACAACGACTAAGTTAATATACTGTGTGATTTTCTTGTCAGTTTTCGCTTTTTGGAGCATATCATCAAAAGCACTGAGTGGTACTTGAATGTATTCGTAACGCACTTGAGTATCGTTCTTTTCAACGAGTTTCACGTAGTAGTACCCATCGCCAGCAGTTGTTTTAATTGCTTTTGAAACTTGGCCAACTTCGAGCTTTGCAGCTGCAACCGCAAGCCCACCGTCTTGGTTATCAAGTGGTACCCAGGCTGCTGGCCAGAACACGACCGATTTTTTGCCATCAGCATTAATAGTGTTCGCAACAGCAGACAAATCAGTATTGCCAGCGGCAACAGTTGCTTCTACATTTTTCGAAACAGTTTCAGCAGCTTGGTCAACGGCGTATGCAACCTTTTGACGCAACAACTTTGTTTTCATTGCTTGTTGGTATTCATCAGGTGACCAACCGTAGTAATCAAGAATAACAGCGTTATAGGTTGATTCACTTACTTCATTACCATCGCTTGATTGGCGTTGTTGCTTTAAGTAGGCTTCAAGGTCAGCACCAGTAACCGAAAGGTTCTTTTCTTTAGCGATTTTGGCAGCAAAAGCATCAGCAATGGCGTCTTGCATTGCTTGGTCTTTAATAAACTCTACTTGGCGCTTACCGTCTTCAGTTGTAATGTCGACTTGTTCTTTTTCAACTAAATAATGTAGGTTACTGCGGAACTTCACAAGATATTCACTGTAACGAACGTGTTCGCCATCAACTTCAGCAACTGGCACAGGTACTACTTTTGTCACCCGGTACATAAAGTCGCTGGTGTTTTGCGCTTGGTATAACAACCAGTAACCCGTACCAAGTAAGATAATAATCGCCGCAACGATAATGATGATAGCGTTCATCACCAATTTGTGACGAGCATATTGTACTGGGTACTTAAATTTACGGCCACCAGCTAATACTTGTTGGCGGTGTTCGGCCAATGTATCAGTCGTAATGCGACCAGCTGGAGCTTCAGGCTGTTTCTTCTTGAAGCTTAGTTTAGATAATTTCTTCATGATCTCCTTGCGTTTCAACAACTGTACTTACAGCGTCTTGCAATTTGTTATACGTTTTTTCGGGATGTTCAACATTACGGATAACAAGATCCCCTACGAACGTCTGGATAACTATGGTTCCGAAACCAAAAATCTCTCCAGAGAACCCTGGTATATTATAGCTTATGTTCTGAATTTTAGACAGTCGAAGCTCGACAACATCTTTCCCAAAAAAGCCCTTTTGAGTAATCTGGCGAATACGCTCGCTGGTCACTACGTAGATGGTGAAATACCACATTATATAGTGATAGAAGAACAAAATGAGGCCGAGTGCAAAACCAAACACCGGTAGCAAGAACAGTTCAAGGTTCTCTTGCCAGATGAGCGGTGGAATTGCAGTAATGACGAGGCTGCCAAGTAGCAGGTAGAACCCTTTGCGCATTGCAATTGGATGACGCCGAAAGACAAACAACAGGTCTTCATTAGGTCGTTGACCTTCAAAATCTCGCTGCGGAGTATCTTTATTCTTTTTACTCATTGTTGTCGTCGAGGTTGACCTTGATAACTACATTTGAAGGGCCAGCGTTTTTATCCAATGTATTGATGATATCAGTTGTATCTTTATCCATTACGTAGGCATTCGTTGTTGCGTCGTCGTATGGCTTGCTTGATACGCTCAGGCGAATATATTCGCCGTCAGCTGACTTATAGTGGTACTGAGTAAACACACTCCCCTTGTACGGTTCGTTGATAAACATAAAGCCGGCTGCTTTAATTTTTTCATCGAGCTTTGCGACAGTGTTACTGACACTATCACCGTGAACGTACTCAATTGAAGATGAAACGGTACGGCTTTTGTCACTTTCGTAAACACGCTTCTCGCCGAATACATTAGCACGCTCTACTCGGAAGGAATCATCGAGCTTCAAGCTACTGTAAATACCTTGAATGCGGTCATAGCGACCACCCATTTGTTGCGCAGCGACTTGGTTTGCAACGAAAAACGCCGCAAGTACGATTGTTGCAACTGCAATGGCATAAATGCCGATTGTTAAGATTGAAAAACGCATTGTCCACGGGCGTGCCGCGTTTTTAGCGCTTTTGGTTGTTGATAATTTCTTTGGTGTTGTTTTCTTTTTTGTAGTAGCCATGCATACATATTACCATAAGCACTGCCTCTATACGAACTACTATTTATCAGAGAATATTCTATCGCGCGATGTCTGCGAAACGAGTTCGCGAACAATATGAACAAACTGGAATTCTGGGAACATTTCTTGCAATAACGCTGTGCGTTTATGACGCTCGGCTTGTACATCCTCTACCGACTTCAGGCCATACGTTTCTTTGAACACAATTTTGTTATCGTCGGTTGCGACTGAGTGAATAATTGCAGGCAAGAGCTTATCTATAAAACGAACGAAGCGAGCTTCAGGTTCTACTTGTTCTTCGTAGCGACGGAGCAGTTGGGCGATATGCGGTGGCAGTTCTTTGAGTAACTTTTCAGTTGCTTCAGCTTCAGCGGCTTCCTTTGCGATACGTGCTTCGGGTGTAATGTTAAAGGTTGGAATGTCACCAGCGTACACTTCTGGTAAATCGTGTACGAGGCAAAATTCGGCAATCAAGCCTGAGTTCAGTTCGGGGTGATACGTTGCAGCCATTTCAATAGCTGACATTGCAAGGTGAAAACTGTGTTCAACGTCGTTTTCAGGGCGCGCACCTGGATAATAGGTGGCGCGTTCTACACCAGCGAACTTCACCGTAATCTCCCCTATTTTAAGCAAGCTATCGTGAGCTTGCTGGGCGTGTTCGGGAGTATGGTGGAATTGTTCAGGCATTAGCACAGTCTTTTTCATAATATTGGTACCCCGGACAGGAGTCGAACCTACAACCTTATCCTTAGGACGGATCTGCTCTATCCAGTTGAGCTACCGAGGCATACGGTCTATTTTAACACGTGCCCGTTTTTATACAGAGAGCTATTTGATAACACGGATACGATGATTAGAGCTATCAACTACGTATATGATTCCATTGCTACCGACTGTTAGTCCAAACGGACGGTTGAACAAGGCAGCGGTGCCCGTGCCGTCTACATATCCCTCGTTACTACCTGCAACAGTTGAGACAATACCAGCACTAGTTATTGCGCGAATACGGTTATTCGCATAATCAGCAACGTACACAACTCCTCCGGGACCAACTGCGACACCGTATGGCTTATCGAATGCAGCTGTAGCAGCTGGGCCGTCGGCATATGCGCTGCGGCCATCACCCGCAAGGTTAGTGACGTCTCCAGATGGGGTAATTTTACGAATACGGTGATTATTGTCGTCAGCAACATACACGTTTCCGCTTGCATCAACGGCTACTCCACGAGGAGAGCTGAAGGCTGCGGCAGTCCCGTTACCATTAGCGTAGCCGGCCGTACCGTTACCCGCAAAGGTTGTTACCACTCCGGCTTGCGTTACTTTGCGAATAACACTGTTGCCAGAGTCAGCAACATACACGTTTCCAGCGGTATCAACCGCAACCCCACCAGGCTGGACGAATGTAGCAGCTGCGCCTGTACCATTAGCAAAGCCAGAGCTACCAGAACCTGCAAGCGTCGTCACGACACCACCTTGGGTAATTTTACGGATTGCATTATTGGTCGTATCGGCAACGTACATAGTACCTGCAGCGTCAATTGCAATTCCCTGAGGGTATCGGAAAGAGGCGGCAGTGCCTGTTCCGTCAGTGAAACCAAAGGTTGTCCCTGCAAAAGTAGTCACCACGCCAGCTTGAGTAACTTTACGAATACGGCTATTGATATAATCTACGACAACCAACGTACCGTCCGGGCCAACGACTATACCGGAAGGCAAATAGAAAGCTGCCGCACTACCCGTGCCGTCGGCGAACGCGCCGTTGCCGTTTCCGGAACCAGCAAGCGTCGTCACAACACCACCATTCTCGAAACAGCCACCTACTACGGCAACATTACTTTTTGAATCAACGTGATATTTCAACCTTCCATCGGTTGCAGACAAACAATAGCCATCACCATCAACAACATAATCGTACGTAATACCTTGGCTTGGCCTTAAACCCTGTCCCCCGTTTGCAGCAGCAGCAGAATTAGGGTATTTATCTGAGGTAATATTATCAGCAGCCAGCAGCCGATATGCCGATGACAAATCAGAAGTAATGGCAGAAATTTTTGCCCGTTCAACAATACCGTTATACGCAACGATAGTAATAGCTGCAAGAATTGCGATGACAACAATAACGATGAGCAGTTCGACGATAGTGAAACCGCGTTGGTGAGAATGTGGTGATGTCATTACTGTCAGTATAGCATAAGCACTACTGTAATACAGAGGTGTTTTGCCTAATAAAAAAGCCCCGTGCAAAGCGGGGCCTTTTTATGAATAATGTGTTTAAACTATCGAGTAAACTTTTCGTTCAACACACTGTAGTCGTACAGTTCGTCTTCGCTAAACCAGTGTGGAATTTCTTTCGCAGCATCATCTTTATCGCCTGAAGCGTGGATAAGGTTTGGAATGCCCTTGTTCTGCTCGTCACCGTAGCCGTAACTCATGTGTGAGAAGTCGCCACGAATAGTTCCCGGTGCTGACGATTTCGGTTCAGTTGAGCCAACAAGCTTGCGAACGAGTTCAACTGCTTCGATACCTTCAAGTACCATAGCAATGATTGGGCCGTCAGCCATGTTTTCAAGAACGTTATTGAAAACGTCTTCACCGCGGCGAGTAATAACTTGGCCAATTTCTTCGTAGTGTTTGTAGAATTGGTCGCGGTTTGGTGCAATCATCTTTGTACCAACAATCTTCAAACCAACGCGTTCAAAACGGGTTAAAATTTCACCAACAACACCGCGCTGTACAGCGTCAGGTTTAAAAAGTATCAACGTTCGTTCAATGTGACTCATATATATCTCCAATTATTCTTTAGCCTATTGTACTACGAAGTGAGTGTTGTATTAACTTGTTCATACAACCGAACGAGGACGTACAAAGCGAAGCTATTGTAGCAAAAGTACAACGGCCAGTACTACCGCTAGCACTATTCGGTACCAACCGAAAATAGCCAAAGAGTGCTTTGACAGGTATTGCATAAGGAATCCAACGGCAAATATACCAGCAATAAAGGCAGCGAGGTTCGAAAGAATCAGCGTTGGGGCGTTTGCAATTAAGTAATCGCTGTCCCCTACTAATACTTTCAAGGTCACACCCAACATAATTGGTAGTGAAGCTAGGAAACTATATTCTGCAGCTTCGGCAGGCTTGAGCCCCATAAAGCGACCAGCAAGAATAGTTGAACCAGAGCGTGATACACCAGGAATCAGCGCCAAAGCCTGTGCCAAACCAACAATTAATGCACGTGGCTTACTGAGCGCTTCACCATCTTTGACTGGTGAAAGCTTTGGCAACTTTTCAACAATTACCATAATAATACCCACGATAGCTAGGGTGAACACCACTACAACAGCGCTCGAGAAGAACGGGGTTGTTGAGATGAAATCGGCCAAGAAGAAGCCCAGCAACCCGGCTGGCAAAATAGTAATAAGGATGTTTATTGCTAATCGGTATTTTCGGTGAACAAAAATATCACGAAGAATTCCCCAAATCCTCTTGCGGAAGAAGACGAATAGCGCGAGCATCGTACCAATGTTAATAAATTCTAAAAATAAGTGGTCAGACGCACCGCTTAAAAAGGTTTGGGCGATAACCAAGTGACCCGAGCTACTAATCGGAATAAATTCTGTAAGTCCCTGGATAAGCCCGAGAACAAGTGCTTCAAGCCACTGCATGTGTTCTATTGTATCGGTTGGCGCTGTTTTAGGCTATGCTTAATATATGTACTTGTCCGATTACATTCTCGAATTTATTGAACACCTTGAGGTTGAGGGTGGCCGTATGCCCAAGACCGCCGAGAACTATGAATTCTACCTAAACCGCTTTGCAGAATTCGCTGGTGATATTAAGGTAGCGGATATAACTAGTGAGATGATTCGTAAGTATCGCCTGTGGCTCAACCGCCACGAAAACGAACGAGGCGAAACCCTTGCCATGATTACACAGTCGTATCACCTTATTGCACTGCGCGGCTTCTTTAAATACCTATCAAAGCGCGATATCCCCTCTTTAAGTCCAGATAAAATTGAACTGCCAAAAACAGCCCGTAAACAAGTAACCTTCTTACACTACGATGAAGTGCAGAACCTCATTGAAGGCATCGATGTATCTGAAGAAGCGGGCCTCCGCGACCGTGCAATTATTGAATTATTCTTCTCAAGTGGCTTGCGTGTTTCCGAACTCGTTAACTTAAACCGCGACCACATCAACACGAAGCGCCGCGAATTTATGGTACGCGGAAAGGGACAAAAAGACCGCCCGGTATTTATTAGCCAGTCTGCTGCCGATTGGGTTGAGCAATACCTCGCCATGCGCCAAGATACCCTCGCGCCCCTCTTTATTAGCTACAGCCGCAACGTCGAACCTGACATGAGTGGTGATTACCGTCGCTTATCTGCCCGCAGCATTCAACGATCTATTAATAAATACGCTCGCCTCGCCGGCATTACTAAACACGTCAGCCCGCACACTATGCGACACAGCTTCGCAACTGACCTACTTATGAACGGCGCCGACATTCGAAGTGTCCAAACCATGCTTGGTCACGCGGACATCTCAACCACACAAATTTATACACACGTCACCGATGCTCACTTAAAAGAAGTATTTGATAAGTTTCACAGTGAATCCTAACTAAGGATTACAGGTAGCTGAACCAGCAATATACTGTGTATCAGTGATTGCGAAATCTTTACAGAAATTACCCGTAAGGTCGATTGCCGCCTCTGGATATGGGAAGGTTGTGTCGAATAAATCTACTCGACTTTGTATACGCCTGAACAAATCATTTGCTCGGCCAGTTGAATCAATAAGCGGCTGTACTCCCTTGAAGAATACAGGGGTGCTTGAGGCGCCAATTGGGCCATTCCAAAGTGTCACCCTAAAGTGTGTTGCATTATAAAGCCCAGTCAACCGCAAGAATGCATAGCGGTTTATGTCAGTCGTACTTCCTACTGCTTGAGGGATAACAAGGACGCTCGTACATGCATAGCCGCCAGCACCGAGGGTTGATGTACAACTAACTGCTGTTGGAGTCATTAATGCATCTTTTGGATTCGGGTCGTCTGCAGGGTCAGTTTTACGTTGGTCGTAGGTTGTCATTGCGCGTTCAGGAATACCCGTTTGGCTCGTTGGGTACAAGAACATAGTCGCACCATTGCTATTCGCACCGCTAACAGTATCGAAGCTTGCAACGGTAAAATTGCCGGAAGATGGTATCTGCATAAGCTGCGCGCGCATCAATGATGGACGGTTAAGCGGCCACTGACCTTGTGCGTATAATGGTTGACCAGATGCGTTTGCGCCAGTCAGGTTCACTGTCGTTCCTGAACCAGCAGCCGTGATGTCGTCCTTGCTAAACCATTCGACACGAACGCGGTTAAAGGCGCTGACTGATGTGAGTGGAACAATTTGTGATTCATTTGCCGTAACACTACCGACATAGTCTTCGGTGTCCATCTTAATAGTCACACAGGTATACGCCTGGTCGAGCAGTACGTCGTTAGTGCTCGTCGATTGCCGAACAAGAACCTCGCCTGTTTTTGCGGTGGCGACCACACCCACGTTATTTACAAGTGCAGCGTTGCATACTTCAGAAGATAAGTGGCTTGCATCACTGGCGGTCGCACAGCTTGCTGCACTTCCACTACTACAGAACGTTTTATACTCAAGCAACTTTCGCTTAGCATCCTCTACCCCAGCCTGTGCAGAGTCGTAGGCGCTTTGCGACAGGTCGCTATTACTTGCCTGTTGTTGGTCGGAAATCATTAACCGTAGGAAGCTTACTGTCACAACGGTTACGAGCAGCATAAAGAATACCACTACGAATATTGATACGGCACCGGACTGTTTGTTCATGCTAATGTTTTTCATTGTTACTAGTTAACCCCATTCCCTGCCCTTACGACAAGACTAAATTGTTGGACATTGCAATATAAAGGGTCGGCATTAGCAATATTAGGAGCCAAACACGCAGTTTGTGTAGCATTTAATGCCGAAACCTTACTTGTGCCGATAGTATATGTGAGCGAATAAATATGTTGACCAGTGTTTGCGTCAGTCGATGATGCCGGAACGGGCGTAATGAAGGCAAAATTATGTATACCCAATTCATGGTCGCCGTTCGAAAGTAATTCTTGAACCAATGTATTATCGATACTACGAATGTTTGGGTATAAAAGACCCCCTGTGCCAGTTTTTGCACAATACACCCGCGAAGGGTCTGGTACTTTAACTAAGCGAATTGAAGAATTTTTTGTACTATCGGGCGCAGTAGTATACTTCGTTACATTCGCGCTCCCTGTTTCGATTGCCCGGGCGTAGTTCCATACATAAGAGTACGAGCCAAGGCATAGCCTTCCGCCAGCCGCAACGCCCGTATTCGGTGTGGTCACGTAATCGGTCGCTAATGTAAGCGAGGTAGCAGACAACGCATCTCTATTAAGTTCTGTATTAATAATTCGCGATGCTTGATTAATTTCTTTTGAAGTAGTGCCCTTGTTATACACAGCGCCAATTTGAATAACCGTCAAGGCGATACCTAATAACAGAAAGGAAATAAACATCATAGCTAGTGTCAGCTCGATGATAGTAAAGCCTCGCTGTGTTTTATGAGCGTGGTTCATAGAGCCTCACAATCGTACCTAAGTTCATTGGGACATCTAACCCAGGAATATCCCAACAAGTTCTAATATGAAAATCAATGTAGCCCGCCGTTGTACCGCTTACTGGCGAGCGAACAGCTTCTAACCAAATGCCCTGGCTAAAATCGAGTTGGTTGCCAGCCGTGTAGCTCAGTTGCGCAAATGTAGTTGCTTTTTTAAAGACGTCAGGCTTATTAGCTGTAGTAATCAGCTGAGCCGTTACAGGGTTAAGAATAAAGTCTTTCGATGAATCCGCTGGGATAGCACAGGTAGCACTACCGAATTTAGAAGCGAAGGTGCGATTACCTGTTCGAGCGAACTGTATAATTTTATAGTACTCTTCAGCTGGTGTTGATACAGCGTCTGTTACGTTGAACACCTGACCACTTTGATACCCAGCTACGTATGAATCATGCAGGAAACGTAAGGTTTCAGCTTGGCCGTCCATCTGCTGACGCACTAACGTAATTTCAAGCGAACGCTGAGCCGCAGCAACACCTTGGTTCATAAGGCTGAGGGCTGTTACAACAATAAAGCTAAACACTGTCATAGCGAAAAGAACCTCGATAAGTGTATCGCCGCTTTGCTTAGCAGTTTTATTAAAATTTAACATTTAAAACCTAACACTGATGTATTCATGTAGTCATTTGTCTGCGTTTCGATTGCGCTTGCACTCGATGCGTATGCGTTAATTTGAATCGCAGTACTACTTGTTGTCAGGAGCCCATCAGAATTGATACAAATCCACCTTGCACCTTGCGCATCGCCTGGAGAGAAGCCGCCAGCAACAATCGTATCAGCTAAGGTAGTTGGATTTATGTTTGCATCATCCGGTACGTCAGCGTCACTGTTAGAGAACGTGTAAATCTGACCACTATCTGGTGACCTAACAATAAGAATACCGAGCTTGCGAGGATTTTGAGGTTTTGCGTAAGGCTCGTTAGCAGCACCGCCTTGTGTTCGAGGGTATGATATTCGTGTCCCCCATTCGAGGGTTTTATTGTCGACATCATTTCTTAATACATTTAGTCGATAGTTATTTTTCAATGAAAGGATATCATTGGATTGAATAGCTGTTGATTGCTGATACGCAACCACATTGTAGATTGATATTTTTTTATCTTCAAGGCGAACATATTTACCAACTAATACACATTTGCTTTGGCCGCGGTTGTCGCTGACAGGACCAGTATTAATTGGGGTTACCGTACTGCCGCATGACCACGTGTTGTTTCGGCTGTTTTGAACACTCCCGATATCAGCATACTGCTGCTGAAGCATTGCTTTAAAACTCTGCACGGCATCTTTATATCGCTGTTCGTTTACAGAGTTACCGGTACCAGCAAGCAAGGCGAAAATTAAAAAACCACTAATTCCCAAGAATAGCATTGTTTCAATAATAGTAAATCCAGCTAGTTTACGATTGCCCATCTGGCCTTAATTATAGCATGAGCAAGCGAGTAAAAAGCATATTGCATATGCTTTTTCGAGCAGCGAAATACTATATCGAAGATATAGCATGAGGAGGCGTTATTAAGGCGTTAGAAGCCAACGTAACCAAGGTACCAATCCAAGATTACTCGACCTACAAAGAATGCCGAAATCGTACCCGCAATAAGCAACGGGCCAAACGGTACGTGTGAATTTCTCTCAAGCTTCTTCGTCGCAAGAAGTGGAATAACGATTAAACACCCTATGAAGTTAGCAAGGAACAACGCCGTAAGCGCCAGTTGCCAGTCGACTAAAATAAGTGCCAGGCCTACACCAAGCTTTACATCACCAAAGCCAACCCAGCGGCCCTTCGATACGAGGTACAGCGTGCCGTAAAGCCCGCTTAATATAACAACTGAACCTAAGACTGAAAGCAATGTGCCCGTAAGGTCATTTGTTTCAGCTGCCACTACCCCTACAATACCCAACCCAACAATAGCTAAGGCAATATTTAGCTTATCAGGAAGCAAAAACCATTTTGTGTCGTATGCAAACAATATTGCCATAACGACGCCTGCAACGAGCCATAGTACGAAGTGAGCTATTGATAAACCAGTCTCTACCCCACCTGGCCAAAAAGCATATGAAAGTATAAAGTACGCAGCTACACCAATCTCCATAAGAAATTCAAACCAACCAATAGGCGTTTTGCAATTACGACACTTACCCTTTAGCGATAGCCAGCTGACAATTGGAATTAAGTCATACCACTTTAGCTTATACGAGCAGTGAAGGCACTGTGAGTGGTCCTCAAGCGGACTGGCGATGATTTTCTTAAGGCGCTTGTACTCTTTTTTATCGTATTCTTCACCGGCTGCTTTATCAGCTACTAACTGGCGAGCACGTATACGCCAAACGGTAGCGGCGGCAAAGCTTCCCAAGGCTGCACCAAATAACCCAAGTGCAACGTATATAAAGACATCATTCATAAGCTCTATAATACCATTTAACTACGTGTAAAAAATAAAAACCCTGGAATTGACCAGGGTTTTTATAAGAGTAATGGATACTAGCTGTCTTGGCAGAAAGCTGAACCGCTACCACCTTCAAGCTTGGTAACAACTGTGTATTGACGAGATGTACCGCCCAATAACACTTGAGTTGTACCTGAAGTGCTACATTTAGTAGCGTAGGTAATAACAGCAAGGCCATCTTGAACTCCAACAGTTGTTGTACCTGTTACAGCTGAACCTGTTTGAGCAGTAAGAGTTTGAGCACCACTTGTGCCGTTAACAAGAACTTTCACCGTGTTACTTGATATGTTTGTTCCGATTTGTGTACCAATCGTTGCAGTAGTTACAGGAGCACCCCTGTTGTTAGATGAGTAGCTACTCACCGCTGCTGCGATGTTACTTACATCGCTCTTACGAGCGGTGTCGCGCTGTCCAGCTTGTAGCGCTGGCAATGCAATAAATACCATCAAGAAGATTAGACCAGCGATGGCTAGTACCAATACAACTTCGATGATTGTAAATCCTTTATTATTTTCTGTACGTTTCATAGGAATTATCCCACCTTTCAAATGAACGTTATATACGTTTAGCTTAATACTAAACTACTTATGCTAAGTTGTCTATACGTTTTTTTTAAATTTCTATTCCGTTAACCAAACCGTAAATTGGTAAGAGAATAGCCCCTACCATTCCACCTGCTACCACTGCTAATACGACCATTAAAATTGGTTCGATAAGCGTAGAGATAGTACGGATTTGATCATCCAATTCGTCCTCAAATACCTGGGCAACTTTACCCATCATTTCATCAATGCGACCAGATTGTTCACCAATCTTAATCATTTGAGGAACAAGTGGAGAGATGATTGGCTCTGGTTCGAGTGCGGTAGATAGCGCCTTACCACCTTGGACTTTTTCGGCTGCACGTAGGATAGCACCTTCAACAAGTGTATTATTTATAGCTCGGCTGGTAACCTTCATCATATCGAGCATACTCACACCGGTACTAAGCAGCGTTTGGCCGGTTCGAGCGAAACGCGCCATGTATAGTTTTTGGAAGAGTTTTCCAAAAAGTGGTACCTTTATCTTAAATGTGTCAGCGAATTTTATACCATTTTCAGTTTTCAAGAATTGAATAAAGAAATACACACCAACACCAATGACCGTAATAGCAAGCCACCAGAACTTCGTTAGGAAGACTTGTGCATCAACCATTAATTGGGTAAGAATTGGTAAATCCTTACCAAGGTCGTCATATAATTTTTCAACTTGCGGAACGACGGTAACCAACATGAAGATAAGTACACCGAAGATAACGAAGAGTACGATAACCGGGTATGTTAACGCGCCCTTAATTTTACTTGCGATTGCGGCATCTTTTTCCTGCTGGTTAGCGACACGCTGAAGTGAATCGTCTAAAGTACCTGAAAGTTCACCAGCCGAGACAAGCGCAATGAATACTTCACTAAAAACCCCTGGGTGCTTCGCGAATGAATCAGAAAGCGAACGACCACCTTCAACTGAAGCGGAAATTTCTTGAATGACCGATTGCAGTTGCTTGTTTTGTGTCTGCTCCATCACCGTGTGAAGGCTTTGGCTTAGTGGCAAACCGGCACCAATAAGTGTCGCAAGCTGACGAGTAAATACAACCTTGTCTTTCGTAGTAATGCGGCCGGTAACCTTTGCTATAAAGCTCCCTTGTCCGTTTTCTTCGATAATATTAAGTGGCACAAAACCTTGCTTAATAAGTAAACGAGCAGCGGCTGTTTCAGAATCAGCCTGAATGCTTGATTTTACAACTTTGTTCGACGCTTGGTCGCGCGCTTCATATGAAAACTTTTTCATGTATTAGCCTCTCATAAGCCTTTCAAATTCAACTAAATCAACTGCATATTCACGGGCACTATCATAGGTGACGGTACCAGCTTGAACCAAACTTACTAATGTGCGGTCCATAGTTTGCATACCCACTTCTGCACCAGTTTGAATAATTGCATCAAGTTGGTGAGATTTACCTTCACGAATAATGTTACGAACTGCCGGGTTTGCAATCAGCACTTCAGCCGCTACTACTCGCCCGCCACCGATTGATGGTACAAGGCGTTGTGAACAAATGGCCATAAGAATGTTTGATAGCTGTGCGCGTACCTGTGGCTGTTGGTGTGGCGGGAAAACGTCAATCATACGGTCGATTGATTGCGCAGCGGAGTTTGTGTGCAGTGTTGCGAACACAAGGTGTCCGGTTTCAGCAATTGTAATAGCCGCTGAAATAGTTTCAAGGTCACGCATCTCACCAATAAGTACAACGTCAGGGTCTTGGCGAAGGCTTGAACGAAGCGCCGCTGAGAATGAGTAGGTGTCGTAGTGAACTTCACGTTGCACAATAACTGATTTCTTAGACTTGTGAGTAAACTCAATTGGGTCTTCAATAGTAATAATGTGCATCGACTTTTCGGTGTTAATTTTATCAACCAAAGCAGCTAATGTTGTTGATTTACCGCTACCTGTTGGGCCGGTTACAAGTACAAGGCCACGTGGGTAATCTGCGAAGCCCATCACTACTTGCGGCATACCAAGCTCAGTTACAGATTTAATTTCGTTTGGAATAAGACGCAAGGCACCAGCCAAGTTACCACGTTCGTGGTAGGCATTCACACGGAAACGACCAAGGGTACCAAACGCGAAGCTAAAGTCGAACTCTTTGTCCTTCATAAGAATTTGGCGTTGATCTTGGTCAAGAATAGCAAAGATAAGGCTTTCAACCGCAGCTTCATCAAGCGGATTAAAACCGGCGACAGGCACAAGTGAACCATCAATACGGAGCATTGGTGGCAAGCCTACTTGAATGTGAAGGTCGGACGCACGGCGTTTCACGACTTCTTCTAGGAGTACTTCGATTCTGAGTTGTTGGTTATTCATATTTGTCCTCTACCTTACGCCGCATCCGATGTTACACGGTTGACCTCTTCTAATGTTGTGACACCCGCCAAAGCCTTCAGATAGCCGTCTTGACGCATAGTAATCATACCCTGCGAAACTGCTAACCTTTGAATTTCAGAGCTCGTAGCGTGGCTAATGATGAGGTTTTGGATTTCTGTATTTACATCCATTACTTCATATATACCAGCACGACCACTGTAACCATGCGGAGTTTGAGCGGAGTCAATTCCTCTGACTAAAGTATAAGCGCTTTGGTCTGCTAATGGTAGGTCTTTATATCCTAAATCTGCTGAAACCCTCGCGACATCCGCTGAGGTTTTTGGAAGCAAGTGCCCTACCGTGGCAAGAATGTTCTGTGTTTCAATTGGTGTTGATTGGTATGTTTCGCGTTTTTTAGCGATACGACGCACCAAACGCTGACCGATAATAGTATTTACCGTACTCGCAATAAGGAACGGCTCAATTTTCATGTCGAGTAAACGTGGTAACACTCCAGCTGCACTGTTAGTGTGCAGTGTACTAAATACAAGGTGACCCGTTAAGGCAGCCTGCACAGCGAGTGCGGCAGTTTCGGCGTCACGAATTTCTCCAACCATCACTACGTCAGGGTCTTGACGCAAAATTGAACGAAGACCGTTAGCAAACGTAAGCCCAACTTCGGCATTTACCTGGATTTGGTTTACGCCGTCCATCTTATACTCAACAGGGTCTTCAAGGGTCACAATGTTAACACTGTCGTCTTTAATTTCTTTTACCAGTGCATATAAACTGGTCGACTTACCTGAACCAGTAGGCCCAGAGGTCAGAATCATGCCGTTTGGACGTTTAATACCGTGACGAATAACACGCAGTGAGCGCCCAGCGTACCCCATTTCTTCAAGGTCAAAGCTGTTCCCTGTTTTATCAAGCAAACGAATAACAATTTGTTCACCCCATACAACTGGGCTAATGGCGATACGAAGGTCAACTTCTTTGTTCGCAACACGAACCGTAAACTGACCGTCTTGTGGCACACGGTGTTCGTCGATTTTTAGGTTGGAAAGAATTTTCACACGACTCACAAGTGCAGGTTCGATACTTTTCGGCAGCTGCATCACTTCACGCAGTACACCGTCAACTCGACAGCGAATTTTTAGTGCAGTCTCAAGTGGTTCGATGTGAATATCACTCGCGCGAGACTTTACAGCGTATTCAAGAATTTTACTTAATGCTTGGCTAATCGGTGAATCTTGAACGATAGTCTTAACATCACTCGCCTCTTCGGCTCGCTCTTCATCTTGTGATACTTGGGCTGCTTGGTCGACACTCGAAAGGTCGGTACGATATTGGTCAAGAATGTGACGCACGCCGGTTTCTGAGGCCATAAACACTTTAAGAGGGCGTTGGATGCGGTTTGCAAGGTAGTCAACAGCCTGCACGTTGTTTGCGTCAATCATCGCAACAGCAAGGCGGTTCTGCACCTCAGCGAGTGGTACTGCCATGAAACGTTCAGCGATATCTTCTGGCAATAACGTCAAAATATTCTGATCAATCATAATATTCGCGAGGTTTACATATGGCACACCTGATACCTGCGCAATGGCGTGCGTAAGGAGCTCGTCGTCAATAATATCTTGTTCAGTTAACAGGCTAAAAAGCGGTTTACTGACGGTTGTTGATTCAATCTTTGCTGCATCTAAAACATCGGCAGAAACCAACCCCTCTTCAACGAGAAGTTTTATCAGCTTTTCTTGGATATCGTCGGTAAGAAGTGCCATGGGCGAACGACCTACTGGTTTCCTGGAGTAATTTGCACCTCGACGGCAGGGTTAATAGCGTTCTCGTTAAAGATGTCTGGGCTAACTTCGCTTAACGTTGGGTCGATACGTTCGATAGTCTGTACTTCAACTGGTTCGTTTGCTGAACCGCCGAAAATAGCACGCGTGACAAAGAAAGCGATGAGGACGCTGACTGAGGCGATAAGGACAATCATTGCTATGTCTGTTTTTTTCATGGTTGTACTACCTTTGTTTGAAGTTCAATTGTTTTCGATGGTTCGTAGTATGACTTGGCAATAACGGTCATAAGCTGACCATCATTCTGAGTTTCAATTTGCAACGATGTAACAGTAATAAGGCGGATTGAGCGTTCGAAGTTTTGCAAGACCATCTTGATAGCGTCTTGGTTACCCTTTACTACAAGGCGGAAAGTAATTTCGTTCGCATCAGCCGCAGCGGTAGCATCAACAGTAGTACCAGCGGTAAGTGACTCTAGGCCAGCAATCGGGGTAACTTGCAGTGATTGGACTGATCCAAGCCCTGGAATACCCGCAAGCAATTTGTTCTGCAGTGAAGCACCAAGCGCAGTTGAGTTCCCTACTGCCGGCAACGCATCTAGGATTACCTGGACTGCTTGGTCGCCGTCGTTCGCTTTTGAAGCGATAAGTGCTTGGTTTGTATCAAGTACTTGAATTTGGCTTACGAGCTCTGGCGCTACTTTATTGTTGTTATCGAGATTAGAACGCGTTGTTTGCTTTTCGCCCAACACTTTTTCGTTAAACACGGCTTTTTGCGCCAAGAAGTAACTGACGACAAGTGCGGCACCGACCAAGGCAGAGGCAACGGCAATCCATATAAACATTGTCTTGTTGGCCTGAGCAATTTGGCTGCGTTTGCGGATGGCTACATCATTTGGTTTCATTATTCGACATCCTTTGCTCGCTCAGCGAAGATACTTTTTGGAAGACCCAAGTAAGAATCTGTTACGTTGCCGTTGATACTAAGTTTAATTGTTGGTACTAGGGTTTTCGCTGAGAACAGCTCTTCAGGATATTTGAATGAGATACTAAAGCGTAATACCTTGGTGCCATCTGGGTTCTCACCATAACTAACATCGCTCGTACTAATATCGCTAGCAAGCTTTACCTGTTGCTCCTCACCATCGAGGTTGTACACAATTACTGAACTATCAATTGTCTTCTTAAAGACCTCCATTGAGTCGTAGGCGTTTGTTTGGCCTTCGAGTTTGATAGTTGATTCGTCGGTATTGAGTGACAATGTTGAAATTCGAACTTCGTTTGGTGAAGGTGGAATAACTGCCGAAAGAACATCAAACAAACGAGAGTTAATTGACTTTGTGTCGTTCAATTCATCAATACGTTTCATTTGGTTTTGGATGGTAATCATTTTAGAGAGGTCTTCTACCTTAGCGAGTTTTTCGCTACCGTTCTTGATATCGTTATCAACAATAATGTTACGTCCGAACTGCACACCGTAAATGTAAATCGCGAGGAGCACAACAATACCACCAGCAACGATACCGGTGATGATTGAACCTGAGATAACAAGGGCGCGAGCGCGTTCTGCTTTAAGAAGTTCTTGTTTTACATCTGGAATAAGGTTGATTTCAATCATAGCTTGTTCACCCTTTGCGCAAGGCCAATAGCTGCAGCGAATTCAGAGGCAACAGTAGCAAGTTGCTGTTGATCTGTTTGAGACACGTGCACCTTCTGCCATGGGTTAGCCATTGAAGAAGCGACGCCTGTTTTTGAACTCACGTACTCTGCGAAACCAGGAACGACTGAGCCGTAGCCAGCGAGTAAGATACCACCAACAGGAGTGTTCGGGTAACGAGTTTGAAAGAACTTGATAGACTTCGTAAGTTCAGTCGCGAAGTTCTCGAGTGTACCTTCAATTGCACGGTATACTTGGCCTTCAAGACGGTCTGGTGCAAGGCCAAACTTCAAAATGAATTGACGAGCTTGGTCTTCTTGAACGTTAAGGTTTTGTACAGCTGCCTTAATAAGTGATTGAACACCGGTTGGAACAGTACGAACCAAACGTGGGTTGTCACCGAAAGTAATAGCAAGGTCAGTTGATTGTTCACCAACATCGATAATTAAACGAGCATCAACAATACCGCTTGGAAGCAGTGAACGGACCATAGCAAGCTGCGTTGGCTCAGCACCGATAACGTTAAGGCCAAGGTTCTCAATGAATTCAAGTCGCTCTTCAGCGTATGCGTTAGAGGTGCTGGCAATAAGGATTTCTTGCATCTTAGGGTCATGAAGTGATGTACCGAGCACTGCCCAGTCAACCTTAGCTTCAGTAACCGCCATAGGAATGAATTGATCTACTTGGTACTTAATAGTATTTCGTAGCTCGTTTTCCGGCATAATTGGCATTTCGATAACAGTTGTAAAGGTTTTGTTTGAAGGCAAACCAATAATAACGTTTTTCGTTTTAATGCCACTCTGTCCTACTGCAGTCATGATAATTTCGCCAAGTTTGCGAAGTGCTTCTGGTGATGATGAGCTGCTGGTTTTTTCATCGAGCGGCGCGTACCCGAAGTGAACTAAGTTCCATGCGTCTGGACCAGCTGAAGACAGCTGAACCACACGTACTGCATTAGTACCTATATCAAGTGCAAAGTAATCGCCCACGCCATGTTTTGCCATATTGTTCATCATTATAGCGAAAGCATAAGCGTAAAAGCAAGGGCATTTAGTTGTATTTTACTCTAGAATCGCGGAGGGAGTTCTTTTGTACTGACAGTCGTGATGCGATCGTTGCTTAAACCGTGTGCGCTAGCCCATAGGTAGGTTTCGCCGCGTAAATTGAATACTTCGGCGGGTTTGCCAATATCAGCCCCTACACCGCTTCCAGCCGTTCGGTACATGAATAATTTATTTGCTTGAACTGGACCATTAATTGTCAGTTTCTGGTTACATTTATTACTCGTAAGCGTTGATGGAGTGCCAGCAGCAATTGAACCACAGGTATTTATATAGCCGTTAGTGCCCGTGCCGCTGGCAATAAGCCAAGCGTCAACATTCGTTACTGAATCGGCAATGATAATATTTCGCGCAATAATAATAACTTGGGGAATGTCGCTAATTTTAGCTAACGCGCCCGGAGTGTACGTAATGTTGCTCGTAATTGTAACGGTTGCATCGGGGTCATTAATAACTACCCATTTTCCTTTACCTGCACCGTCGCTCGCAATTGGCTGCGAACTTGAAACGTTCAAGGCAGTTCCGCCAATTGAATACGTGGTTGCTGAAGCTAAATCTTTCAAGTCAACGGATGCGCCGCCAAGGTTACTTGTCGCCTTAAAACGACCAGCAATGTTTGGTGCGGTTGAACTGGTGACATATCTTCCTATCTGCGCTACCTGACACCCAGTACCATTATTGTTACTTATGGTGAGTACACTCAAGCTACAAAGGTCACCGGCCGTGGTACCGCCAACGTACATCGCACCCGATGCCATGCCTGTCACTGTACCTGAAGGAATAATTGCATACTCTGACCACGAACCATAACGGAGGCCACTGTTGCCTGACGCTGATGTAGAAGTTGAAACATTCGAAACAGCCGCTGGTGTTGTTGCCGTTCCCCTACCAACTATCAAGTCACTTCCGAGCACTTGCACTTTCGGCTTTTTCGAAACAACTACACACGACGGTGCGCTGTGATACCACTGGTTCAATGCGTTTGTATTTGTATATGGACGCACCGAAAGCGCATAACAAACTCGACTGCCTACTAATAAGTCTTCGGTTGTTTTCGACGATGCGGGAAGCGCCGTTGAGCCTGGCGAGAAGTTTCGAGTGCCGTTCGCTTCGTTGGTTGCACCGTTTCCGTAATATACCTGTGGAGCTGTTCCATTAATAGAAGCTCCAGGAACGCCACCCGTTGATGGAACGACAAAACGCGAAACTTGCCACGCAACGTTACTCGCTGTACCGCCACCAGTAGAAGCTACTGAAGGGCTTGCCGTGGCTGTTTGGCCCGACTCTACACTGCTTGAGGGGTTAACAGTAATTGTTGGCGTTAAGGTATATGGCGGGAGGCGCGCACGGTTAACAACCACCGGCACCAAACTTGTATTACATGAACCCGTAGGGAACGAGCCGTTCGATGAATAACAACGGTAAATACCAACGGTAATTGTTTGGCTATCCGCACCATTGGCATTGTTCATCGCTAAGCCACTCACATTTAAGGTAGCGGTTACTGAACCACCCTGTGTTGACCAGATATCATTCAGACCTTGATAATTTCCACGGTAAAGCACGTTTCCACCGGTAATTGAAAGCCGTGAAGAATCAGGATAGGCGCCTCCAACCGTATCTGGCCTTACACCTACGGCATAGATTGCAGACCAGTCCCCTGCTCCCTGGCTACAGGTGTACAGCGAACCGCGAATATTTACACCGACAGATGTATCGGTTGCACCAATGTTCACGCCCATTGCATAGTAGCCGGTGTCGGTTGCTGAAGCGTCGGAGTTGTTAAACCAAATAGAACCTTGTACTAACGGGCGCGCTGCGAAACAAGCATTTCGCGCACGACTCTCATCCGCATTACAGGCAACACGGTTGTACGGACACGGCGCAGCGTTCGCGGCATCGGCTGGAGCGAGTAAACTTAAGAATCCCAAGGCAAGAACAAAAACCCCAACGAAAAACGTTGTTGTTTTAAGAGAGCGGTTTTTAACCATTTCCCTTTATGCTTGAGGTTGCATCGATATTGTCCGGCGAAGTAACCGTTGCAGCATTTTGCTTGATAGCTTCAATACCGAGAGGGTTTGCTACCTGGCCGGTAATATATTTATCTTCATTCGAGAGTGACTGCAGAAGGTTTGCATACTTAGTTGTATCATCAACATTCTTTGTGTACGCAGCATTCGTAAATTGAATGTACACACAGTTTGCGTCTGTTTGGTTGTCGCTTATCGCTGCAGCCGCCTTTGCGCTTTCTGCAAGTTTCGAGGCATGACCTTCAATACTTGTTTGAGTAAATGCCGAATTATAATTTGCAATAACGCCTTCGCACAACCCATTGCCGTTAACGCTCACTGCATCTTTACTGTCTTTCGACATACCAAGAACGAATAACGTAGCCCCTGCCCCAACAACCAAAGCAAGTACGATAACTGCAACAAGCCCTTTTCCTTTTAACGATATTTGAGAGTATTTCATTAGGTTTGATTATAGAGTAACCGTAAGTGTAATTCAATTATGCGGTATAATTAACTCTATTATGAATATTGCTGTACTATTTGGTGGAAACAACTCAGAGCGTGATGTATCAATTGCAAGTGGTGCCCAGGTCGTACGAGCCCTTCGTTTACATGACCACGACGTTACCGCTATCGACACTGCCACTGGTATTCTTTCGGCAGCAGACGAAACCGAACAGTTCCAACAAACCGTTCAAGTAAACCCTCCTACTCTCGAAGAACTTGCAAAGCTTCACACCGAAGACACCCTGCGCGACCTTGTCGAAACACTGCGACCGTTCGACGTTGTGTTCTTAGCGCTCCACGGCGCCCCTGCTGAAGATGGTCAAATTCAAGCTTTACTAGAAGAGGCTGGCATTCGCCACACCGGTTCGGGTTCAGCAAGCAGCGCAAATGCCTGGTTCAAAGATGTTGCAAAAGAACTGTTTGTAAAAAATAACATCGCAACTCCTCGGTGGATCAGCGCCTCAGCTGACGTCGACTTCATACAAGAATTAGGGTTGCCCCTCATCGTAAAACCAACTGAACAAGGTTCGACCGTTGGTATCTCGCTTGTAAAAGATGCTGAACAATTACGTACAGCTCTTGAGACTGCCAGCACATTCGGCCACGTGCAAGTTGAAGAATTTATTAAAGGCCGCGAAATAACAGTTGGCGTCCTTGGCGACAAAGCGCTTGGCGTTGGGGAAATTGCTATCGACCCAACAACTATCTTCTCTTACGAATCAAAGTATCAAAAAAATGCCGTGCAAGAAATCTTCCCTGCTGACCTCCCTGCTGATATATATGCAGATGCACAAGCACTCGCACTCGCCGCTCACCAAGCCCTTAGCTTAAGTGGCTACAGCCGATCTGATTTTCGTCTTGATGAAAACGGTAAATTTTGGATTATCGAAACAAATTCACTTCCCGGCATGACTGCTACGAGCCTCTTACCGCAATCTGCAGCCGTTGAAGGTATTGGCTTTGAAGAACTTTGCGAACGCATTTGCCAAGAAGCAATTGCAGCTTAACAGAGGCAAAAAATCTCCTGATAATGGAGTACTACTCACAACGATAATGATGTGATAGACTTTTCTTAACAAGCATAAGGAGAGTTATTGCATGGCACGTCTACCAGTACCTGGAAGTGACAACGGAAATTGGGGTGAAATACTAAATGATTACCTATCGGCGAGTCATAACGCCGACGGTACTCTTAAAACCGGAGTCGTCAACGGTGCGATTCTCCAAAATGGCAGCGTCACACAGACAAAGCTATCTACTACTAACAGTGCATCTGACGGACAAGTTCTGTCGACAAACGGAAGCCAACTGAGCTGGACTACTGTTTCTGGTTCCGGCTCGGTTGCTGATGCATCGTCATCAACAAAAGGTGTCGTTCAACTTACTGGTGATCTAGCTGGTACCGCAGCTGCGCCAACAGTCCCCGGCCTTGCCGCTAAAGCCGACAACACCGCTACCGTCCACCTTACGGGTAACGAAAGTGTTGCGGGTATTAAAAACTTTACTGGCACCCTTCAAGTTGGCGGCCAAGCCGTCGTTGCGACAAACGATGCTCGACTTACCGACCTTCGTACACCAACTAACGCCAGTGTTACACCGGCAAAATTAGTTGCAACCGCAGCCCCTACGAACGGACAAATTTTAAGCTACAACGGCACGCAGTTTAACTGGGTAGCCGCACCGACCGGTGGCGCTGACCCTACACTCGGCGGCGACCTTACCGGCACCGCAAGCAATGCACAAATTGCAGCAAACGCCGTTGGTACAACCGAAATTGCAGCAAACGCTGTGACAGCTGCTAAAATCCTTGATAACACTATTACCGAACCAAAACTTGCGGTGTCTAACGCACCTGGTGCAAACCAAGTGCTGACATGGAACGGCACTACTCTTGTATGGACAACTCCAGCATCTGGCGGCGGCGGTGGCGGCGGAGCTTACGACTTAGGTCGCGTTCGCTACGAAGCAGGTTGGCCTTCAACTCGCCCAACTGGATATGCTTATATTGACTGGATTAAAAGCGCTGCCGGTGACCCAGATCCTGCTGCAGGTATTATGGTTGCGGGCGATACAATTTCAGAATGGTCATAGGCCATGCCTGCTTCAGTTGTCCAAACAAAAACTGGTTCACAAAATACTCCCGCAACAGCAATAACCTTCAGCCTTAATGCACCGGCAACTGCCGGAAACGAGCTTGTTCTTTCCTATGTTGGAAGCGACCTTATTACAAATGTCCCAACTGGCTTTATTGAAGAAACCGGCGCTAAAGCATTATACGGACACGGCCACTACATATGGCACAAAACAGCTGTCGGCGGCGAACAATCAATTAGTATTGTTCCAGATAGTGCCTCGACAGCGGCTTGGGTGATAATAGAAGTTACAGGCATTGCGGGTGCCGGTGCATTTACCGCCGCGGCTCACCGCAGTGAACTTGCAGGAAGTGGCTATTACTTCACACCGGACACTTTCCAGCCAACGGCTGGGGAACGTTTTTTGGTTGGTATGCTGTCTGCCGTAGCTGTAGATAGCACCACATTGCAAGGTGTTACCGGCTATATCAACCCATTCGTTGCCGCAGGAACTGCATTCACTACCGCCACTACGGGCAACCGCTACAGCCTAGGTGTTGCAACCCTGAATAAAACATTTACCGCTAGTGAAACGATTGAATTAAGCGGCGGTTGGGATACCGGTACAGAATACATGAGCGGTATTATTATCGCATTTGACGTTGGGGCACCTGACCTCACTAACCCATCGGTTCCACAAAACGTACATATCACTAAGCGAACAAAAGATTCACTCACCGTTGCATGGACTGCCGCTACTGATAACAAAGCAGTAAGAAATTATCTTGTGTATTCAGGTGCCACCCTTATCGCATCAACCGACAACACAACGTATACGTTAACCGGCCTCAATAATGCGACGAGTCATTCAATCACTATTCGCGCTCAAGACCGAGCAAATAATGTATCCGGCGCATCAACCGCGTTAGTTATTTCAACACTCGATGGTTTAGGAAAATACGGCTGGGACGGAGGCACGAAGCATTTACTCGGTAGACGCGTATTCAACCCCGACAACGCGCTCGCATCATTACCTCGCATTCCATGGGAAGGCGGCCCGGCGTACTACGAGCAATTCTCAAAGACGAGCCAAAGCGCTTGGACAAACCCTGACTTCTTCCCTATTGTCATGTTCTTCGGAGACATTATGACTAACGAGGAAGTTCAATATGACAAAGCCTTAGGTATTAACACCTACGTAAACCTATGGGAAGGTGTTCCATTCTCACTCTTCCCAGATAACGATGTGTACTGGATTGGTGACAAATTAAACGACACGTTCCCAATCAACGATGCCCAGCACTGGGTGGGTCGCGTGACTGATGACGAAATCGATGGCCGTGCAGCTACAGCAGAAGAAGGTCGCGCATACCTTGCCGCCCGTAACGCTGCAATTGGTAATGATGGACGTTTCAAATACGGTAACTACACACAGCTCGTTGTTGGGTCCGATGGATTGCAATCTGACTGGGAAGCCTACGTCAACGACTACACCGACGTCGTATCACTCGACATGTATTGGTACACCATTCCGTACGTTCCTTACCGCGACATCTATGTATATTCAGTGAAGGAATCGAAGCGTCGCCGAAGCTCTGCCTACGGCAAGATGGTGAAATCACTTCGCTATCGAGACAGTGCCGACGGTAAACTACAGCCAATTTGGAACTTTATTGAAGACATGAACGGTGGCCCTGCAGAAGGTCCATTCGTTCGCAATATTGAACCGGGCGAACTGAAGGGTGCCGTGATGAATTCAATCATCAACGAGGCTCGAGGTATCATCTACTTCAACGTAAGCTTTAGTGGCCCTATCCAAACACAAGGTATGATTCGTCAATCTCAGCGCACGCAAAATTACGCCGGTATGCCCCAAGTGAATGCCTTTGGTGAAATAAATAACCAGGTACACCGCCTCGCGGAAATCATTAACACACAGTCATACGAGTACACCTTCGGTAACCGCCTTGATACAATGCTAAAGACGCACAACGGCTTCGTGTATATCTTTGCGATGATTAACGGTGATGAAGATTCTGAACCAGGGAACCGCACCTTCACCCTTCCGTGGGGTATCACCGGTACCAGTGTTGAAGTGGTTGAAGAAAACCGTACCATTTCAATCAACTCAAGCCGCCAATTTACCGATAATTTCCAATACGAATATTCATACCACATTTATAAAATTGCTATTTAAATAAGGAACAAGTAACACTATGCCAGCTTCAATAATCCAAAGCATATCGGGTTCACAAAACACCCCAGCAGCATCGCACACTATTTCGCTCACCAACCCAGCTGTTGCAGGGCGCGAGATTATTGTGGCGTATTCAACGACAGGCGGTGTCAGCCCTCAAAATATTCCTACAGGCTTTACAGAGCCCGCAAACGGTCGTGCTGAAGCTAGTACAGGACACTATTTTTGGCACAAAACCGCTATTGGTGGCGAACAAACAATTACGGTTAATCAAGGGGTTTCTTCAACCGCAGCGTGGGTTGTTATGGAAGTATCTGGTATTTCAGGTTTAGGTTCACAAGTTGCGTCAGCAAAAAGTAATGAGTACATTGGCAACTCGTATTACTCTACACCGAGTAATTTCCAACCCTCTGCCGGAGAACGTTTTGTCGTTGCCGCACTTGCGGCGACTACACCAAATACGACCACTCAAATTACCAACGTACAGGACTGGACACCGACAGATTTCATTCCAGTTGGAAGTGCTTATACTACTACGTTTGTTAATAGCCTCAAGGTCAGCCAGGGCGTTGCTACACAAAATAAAGTGTTCACTTCAAACGAAACAACAAGCGCCAGTGGTGGCTGGAACGTACAAACGGAATATGCAGTAGGGATGATAGTCGCCTTTGATGTTGGCGCGCCTGACACCACTCCCCCTTCCGCACCGCTAAATGTTCACTTAACAAAGCGCAAAAAAGACAAGCTAACCATCGCATGGGACCCTTCAACAGATAACAAAAGTGTCAAACAATATAATGTGTATCTAGCTGGTGCACTCATTGGAACAACCTCAGATACCACCTACACCTTCCTTGATTTAGCTGAATTAACAAGTTATTCAATTACCGTTCGTGCCCAAGACTATGCGAATAACCTATCGACTTCTTCGAGCGTTTTAACTGCGAGTACGCTTGAGAATAATGGCCAGTACGTTTGGACAGGTTCAGCAAAGCAATTACTGGGTCAGCGTGTATTTAACCCGGCTCACGAAATTTCCGCTTTGGCGCCTATCCCCTGGGAAGGCGGCTCAGCATATTGGAACCAGTTCTCAAAAACTGCTGCTGGCGGCTGGAACGACCCTAGCTTCTTCCCTATCGTTATGTTCTTTAACGGGTTTAGCAACACCGAGGAAGTGTTATACGACAAGGCACTTGGTATTAATACGTACACAGGTATGGATAATCAAACACCGTACAGCCTTTTCGCCGATAACAACGTGTACTGGATTGGTGAACGCCTTAACAATACCTTCCCAGTAGAAGATTCAGACGTATGGATTGGTCGCTCAACTGATGATGAGGTAGATGGCCGCTACACACCAGCAGCGGGAAAAGCTCACCTGCAGGATATTATCGACACTATAGGCGACGACGGTCGTTTTAAGTGGACAAACTATACTCAACTCGTCGTGACGAATGACGAGGCCAACCAGCAACACTGGAGTGATTATGTAAATAATTACAGCGATGTCGTATCAATCGATATGTACTGGTACACCATCCCGCTCGTGACGTACCGCGACAACTATATTACTTCAGTTAGCGAAGCACACCGCCGAACAAGTTCCAGCTATGGTGCGATGATGCGCTCACTACGTATTCAAGATAGCCTTGATAATAAGATTCAGCCGATTTGGAATTTTATTGAGAGCATCAACGGTGGCCCAGCCGAAGGCCCATGGCAGCGAAACATCGCCCCAGGCGAACTGAAGGGCGCTGTAATGAACTCTATCATCAACGAAGCTCGCGGTATCGTTTACTTCAACCCAAGCTTTACTGGTGAGTTCCAAACTGGTGGGTTTATTCGCTTCTCTCAGTACGCAGGCCCTAACTTTGCCGGCCAACCGCAAGTAGATGCCTTCGGTGAAATCAATAATCAAGTACACCGTTTCTCTCCTATTATTAATACACAATCTTACGCCTACAACTTCGGCGCAGGCTTAGACACAATGCTCAAAAAAGTAGGCCCGTACATTTACATCTTCGCCATGATTGACGGTAGCGGCGAACCTGGCAATAGAACCTTCACAATGCCTTGGGGTGTTTCAGGAAAAACCGTTACAGTGCTTGAAGAAAACCGCACTATTGCCATTAACTCGAGCAGCCAATTTACCGACACCTTCCAATACGAATATTCCTACCATATTTATCGAATCACCATTTAGACTAAACAGCTTCAACCATTCACTTCCACCCCTGTTATGTTACAATAGCTATATATGAGTCTATCTATTGCAATCGTCGGCCTTCCAAACGTCGGCAAGTCTACACTGTTCAACGCCCTCACTAATAATGATATTTTAGCGGCTAATTATCCATTTGCTACTATCGAACCGAACACCGGAATTATCGCCGTTCCCGACGAGCGTTTAGCGGTACTTGAAAAAATGTACTCAGCGAAAAAGACTATCCCCGCTACAGTTACTTTTGTTGATATCGCCGGCCTCGTTGCTGGCGCGAGCAAAGGCGAAGGCCTTGGGAATAAGTTCCTCGCCAATATTCGTGAATGTGACGCAATCGTGCACGTTGTGCGCGCCTTTGCGAACGATGACATTCTACACGTTAATACTACTGTTGACCCTAAGCGTGATATCGAAGTTATTAACACTGAGCTTATCCTCGCTGACCTTCAATCTATTGAACGTCAAATCCCTAAGCTCGAACGCGAAGCAAAATCTGACCCTACTGCCCGTGCGCAAATTGAAGAAATGAAAAAATTACAGGTTGAATTAGAATCTGGAAAACTCGCTTCTGAAGTTGAAGATGCGAACAAGGAAATTGTACAAAGTTTGCAACTTCTTAGCTCAAAGCCAGTTATTTATATGTTCAACGTTGATGAGTTCACCCTCGGTGACGCAACCAAGAAGCAAGAATTAGCCGATTTAGTATCCCCTGCTTTAAGCGTATTTATTTGTGCGAAGCTTGAAGAAGAACTTCGCGGCCTTACCGACACCGACGCCCAAGAGCTTCTTGGTGCGTACGACGTTTCAGAATCTGGACTGTCACAGCTTGCCCGTGTTGCATACACTACACTTGGCCTTCAGAGCTATCTTACGGCCGGTCAGCAAGAAGTTCGCGCCTGGACTATCCATCAAGGCTACACAGCCCCACAGGCCGCTGGAGTCATCCATACAGACTTTGAAAAAGGGTTCATTGCTGCTGCCATCTACGATTTCGATGACCTTATCGCTGCTGGTAGCGAAGCTGCCGCTAAAGCAGCTGGTAAGTTACGTACAGAAGGTCGCGACTACGTGATGCGTCCTGGTGATGTTGTTGAGTTTAGATTCAACGTCAGTAAATAATTTTTACGTTAAACGCACATTACCACCTAGAACCTAGGTGGTAATTCTTTTGTAGCAGCAGTTGGCACCCTGCTCGTTGAACTTGTTGAATATACAGCTGCCCAGAAGTATGCGTCTGGACGAAGGTTAAATACCTCTGCAGGGTCACGTGCCTGTGCACCAACACCAGCACCTGCTGTTCGGCGCATAAACAGGTGGTTTGCAACGACCGGTCCATTAACAGTGAGTTTTTGGTTACAGTTCAAAGTAGTTAAAACGGTTGTCTCGGCGACCCCGCCAGCGCCACAAGTATTAATTCTTCCATCTGCGCCAGTTCCTGTAGCAATGAGCCATGCATCAACATTCGTAACTGTATCTGCGATAATAATATTCTTTGCGATAACCACTACTTGAGGAATGTCCGTCACTCGAGGAATTGCACCTGTAGTGTAGCGGATATTACCATTAATGGTCACCGTTGCATTTGGCGCATTAATGACAACCCATTGGCTTGCAGGAATATCAGCCGAGCTCATCAATGAAAGTGACGTAAGGTTCGTTTTATACACACCATACATAGCATTCCCTGTGATATTCATATTTGCCACGTTAATGTTTTGAGTAGAAGCGGATATCGGGAAGCGGCTCGCGATGTTCGGTCCAAGGCTCGAATTTGAATAACGGCCAACATTCGTATCATTACATGAACCTGCAGTTGAATTTGTGAACGTTAGAACACTTAATCCACACAGTGCAGCTGATGGTGAACCACCCACGTACCTCGCACCCGAAGCCATTCCTAGCACTGTACCTGATGGCAAAATTCCATATTCAGCCCAAGAACCAAAGTTAAGTCCTGTAGAAGCTTGTCGAGAAGTTGAGGTGACAACATTCGAAACAACCCCAGAGCCGCGCCCTACAATAAGGTCGCCACCAAGCACTTGGACCTTTGGCTTTTTCGCAACAACCATACAGTATAACTGTGAGTGTCGCCAATCAGCGCTCGTTCCAGAGTTTCGTTTAATAGACATACCAAAACAAATTTTTGTTCCAGCTGGCTCGTCAGCGATGTTTCCATTCGAGTTGTATCCCACTGTTGCGTGATAGCCATAACCGCCGGCTTCAACTCCTGAGCCAGGTGCAGTATTGATACATTGTATGTTGCCCGTAAAGTAAGCACATGGAGTGGCTGCACTAATGCCACCAGCCTTGTTATTCACCGAGGCGCCTGGAGCGTATTTTACCTGATACATTTGCCATTGAATATTAGGGTGCGATTTCGTATCGCCTGTATTCGTCACTCGGCCGGTAACAGGCACAGCCCCTAGTCCACTCTCAGCAACAGCACCATCGGTAATGTTAGCGATATCAGGAACTAAATTATAGCTATACGGCACGGCTGCACAAGCGAAGCCGTTAGCGCCCGCTGCGCCATTATTCCACGAGTGCGATATCCACTGGACTCGCTGACAGAGCGTATTGCCTACGTCGCTCTGCGTTACATCATAGATAGTATAAGGGTCGGAATTCGTGTCTGTTCTGGCGCGCAACTGCACAAAGGTATTCGCAGCCGGACCACTTGCATTACCATTCGGTTGTATTGTTGCGTTCCATCCATTTGTAAAACCCGTTTTCGCAACCTCATAATAAATATTCCTATCCATATTGTTAGGCCCAAAATTTCGTAGGTCATGGAACCAGTTCAAGCGATCACCTGGTTTTGCAGTCACAGTACCATTGGTAGCCAGGTTCATATTTGCAGGACGACCATTTTGAATATAGGTAACCCCTTCTACGGTCCACTGCGCTGGTGGTGGCGGAGGTGGTGGCGAGAAGTTATAACAAAACCACGCCACGTTTGAGCCAAAAGTATATCCGCCAGTAATACTTCCTGGCAAACTGCCATACAATGCTTGAGCAAATGGATATGTGAGCCAGTTACCACCATCGTTACCGTTGTAGTCGGTGTATGTACCGTACGACCCAGCGCGGTAGTCATAAATACTCGCACTTGTCACAAGACGGTTCGGACGCATTACGATAAAGGCAACAACTGAGTCGTTACCAGTGTTACGACAGGTAGCCGCTACGTTCGCATAACTACCACCGTTCCTTAAGTCAGCAGGGCCACCGGCTCCACTTGAATCAAACCGGTACCAGCCGTAGCCGTTATTGGTGTGCGGCGCACCACCACACCCGTTTCCACAGCCACCACCAGAACCACCAGAACCAACACCACCCTGGGCGAAGCTATCTTGTGGCGCAATAATGACTGCAGTTACAGACAACGCAAAGAGGGCAAAAACAAACCCAAATAGGCGAAGTTTGTTATTCACCACCGACACCATCTAAATCACCGACGCCCGGTTGTGCCTTACCTTCTGGCGAAAGAGCAAACACAGGAGCTTCATACATAAACAACGGTGGGTTGTTACGAATGTTGTTGTCAGCGTACAAACCTTCGTCGTGTAGCTTCTTGACCGTTTCATACGCAAGCTTTGAGCCTTCGTAATCTTCTTCATAAATTGCAATAAGGTACAGCATTGATTGGCAAGTAGGATCATTTTCGTATCCAGCCTTAGCCTTAATTTCTGTCTTTACGTTTTTGATACCTTCTACGTCAAGCGAAGGAAGCGTTTCGTTGTTACGGAAACTCACATACATAGCGTCGTTATATTTGCTTACGACATCTGGCGTACAAACAATTTTTGTTGTGACAATTTTCGTGTCAGGACCAACCCAGGCAACTTTTCCAGTAAGGAAAAGTGTGACTACAGCCCCAACTACTAAGAGGAGTATTATACTTGCGATTATTGCTAATTTTTTCATAGACCCACTATTCAAGTTAACTTACGATATCTAACCATAACTGTAACGAATTTAGCTCGAAAATGGAATGCTTAAGCGCAATTTAACCTTAAAGGGTTTTGAGTAAGTAGAAGCGTTCTTGGTTGCCCTTGGCACCTGATACGTCGCTATCGCGTTTATCTGCAATAAAGAAGTACTCTTTTGCCCAGAATTCGAAATCTTTTAAGATTTGGCGACGCATTGCATCGTTTTTAATAATGCCTTTGTTTGTTTGGCCTTTGCCCGCTTCGAATTGCGGTTTCACCATAGCAACGATTTGCGTATTTTTGTCAGATAATTCTCGCTTAATGTGCGGTAAAATTTCGCGGAGGCTAATAAACGACACGTCGATAACCACGATATTCGGCATAACAGGCTCCCTGCCTGGCTTTGCAGAAATACGAAAATCTCGAATGTCGGTTTTTTCGTGTAGTTCAATGCGTTTATTGCCACGAAGGCTCGGGTGAAGCTGCTCAGTACCTACATCAATAGCGTATACTTTTGTAGCGCCGTGCCGCAGTGAATAATCGGTAAAACCACCGGTACTACTCCCGACATCAAGCACAATTGTATCTTTGAAGTTGAGTTTTAGTAGTTCAGCAACGCTAGCTAACTTTAGCCCTGCCCTGCTGACATACCGTTCTTTTTCAACCATTTCAATGGTGCTTGGGTCGGACACAAAATGGCCAGGTTTCGTAATAACCTGACCATTTACTTTTACTTCACCAAGCTTAATAACACTCTCGGCTTGAGAACGGGTTGGCGCAAGGCCGATTGCAGTCATGGCAGCATCAAGACGCTGCTTCATAACTAATCTTTCTTTCGTTCGCGGTATTCACTCGTAGTAGTATCGACAGAAATAACGTCGCCTACTTTAATGAATGCTGGAACTTTAACGACAGCACCTGTTTCAAGTGTTGCGTCTTTAAGAACACTACTTGTAGTGTCGCCTTTTACAACGTCTTCAGAATACGTAACCTCTAGGTAGACGTTTTTAGGAAGCTCAACGTTGATGATACGCTCGTCAAATGACTGAAGCGTCAGTGACTCACCTTCTTTAAGGAACTTTGAAGCTTCTTCAATAATGTCAGCAGCGAGCTGGAACTGTTCGAAGCTCGTTGGATCCATAAAGTAGAAGTTATCAGCATCTTTGTAAAGATACTGAACTGTTCGGTTACTTACTTCAGCTGAATCAACGCGCTCCTGACCCTTAAAAGTTTTAGGAATAACGCTACCGTCGATAAGGTTCTTCAGTTTTACGTTCACGATGCTTCCACCGCGACCCATTACCTTTTGGTTATAGTCAGTCACACGAAAAGGCTTGCCATCGATTTGCACGACGACACCTTTTTTTAGTTCAGTTGGCTGGTACGAAGCCATGGAATTATCCTTGGGCTACGAATGGAAGTAACGCGAGGTGACGGGCACGCTTGATAGCAGTCGCTAGTTGGCGTTGTTGCTTAGCGCTAAGGCCAGTTTTACCGATTGGTTCGATTTGACCGTACATGTTAATGAAACGTTGCAAAGTTTTGACATCTTTGTAGTCAAAAAAGGCAGGCGTATCTTTCTTAAGTCGTTTTTGCATAATATTCTTTCTCCTATAAATGATTCCTTAGTCGTTCAGACTAGAAAGGAATCTCGCTTAAATCAATTGGTTTGTCATCGATGTCTTCAATAACGACATCTTTAGATGAATTGTTGCTTGAAGATGAGTTAGAGTTTGATGGACGAGCGCTTGAACCACCGTCAGAGTCGCCGTTAGGTCCATCGAGGAAAGTAACGTCAGTTGCAGTCACTTCAATACGTGATTGCTTCTTACCTGTTTCTTTGTCGTCCCAGCTGTCTTGGCGCAAACGGCCTTGAACAAGCACACGACGTCCTTTGGCTAGGTATTGGATAACCAAATCACCAAGTTTTTCCCAAGCAGTTACGTTAAAGAAATCTGCTTGATCGTCTTGACCACCACGGTCGACAGCAATGCTGAAGCTGGCGATTGTTTTACCAGTTGTAGTAGTGCGTTGTTCTGGGTCACGTGTTAAACGCCCCATTAGGATTACTTGGTTGATGCTTTTAGCCATAATTCCCTATCTCCCTCTTCTTACTCTTTAGTTTTCTTCAGTTGTATCTTCGTCAGAACGAGCTGCTGCGCGCTGTGCTTGCTCTGCAAGTGCTGCACGAGCCTTTACATCAACCTTTACCAAGAGGTAACGGAGTACTTCGTCGGTAATGTTGTATGTGTTGCTGATCTTCAAAGGTGCGTCAGCTGGAAGTTCAACATCCATGTATACGTATACTGCGAAGTCTTCGCGGTTGATAGCGTATGCTAACTTCTTTTTGCCCCAGTTGTCTTCACGGACGATAGTACCGCCTGCGTTCTTGATGATGTCACGTACTTTAGTAAGTGGCGTTTCCAAATCTGCTTCGAGATCTGGGTGGATAAGAACTGTAAGTTCGTATTCTTTCACTATTTTTCTCCTTTTGGAATCCGATGTGTACCGGATACTCATACGTTACTATGAGCTTGAGTTATTAACAGTGGTAATTATACACTATCTCCCCTGTTAAAGCAACTGGGTCACCTCTCAGTATGACAAGTAATTCTAAGATTGTAATGAATTTAAAACCCCCAACGTGAATTGAGGGTTTTAGCTAGTCTATCCGAGGTCTTCTTCCTCAGCGGCAGCCGAGGTTCCAAACACTTCATCCACACTCGATATAAGCACGTCACGAGGCCTTGCGCCGTCTGCTGGGCCAATGATGCCTTGTTCTTCCATCTCTTCAACAAGACGGGCTGCACGGGCATATCCAACACGTAGGCGGCGTTGCAATAAGCTGGCACTGGCTTTGCCACTATCAACTACAACACGTACAGCATCTTTATACATGTCGTCGTTACCGTCGTGGTTCGCATCGAAGTCCATCACTACCCCACCCTTGCCGTTCAATTGAACAGGTTGGCTCACAACTTCGTCGTTATATTGTGGCGGTGATTGTTGGCGTAGGTGGTCAGTAATTTTCATCACTTCTTCATCGGTTACCCAAGCACCCTGAACACGCTTTGGCTTGCTCATAGAAGGCGTTAGCAGCAGCATGTCACCCTGCCCAAGCAGTTTCTCTGCACCCATTTGGTCAAGAATAGTACGTGAGTCAATTTGTGATGCAACGGTAAAGGCAATACGGGCTGGAACGTTGGCCTTAATAAGACCAGTAATAACGTCAACAGATGGACGTTGTGTCGCAAGCACCAAGTGTACACCCACGGCGCGAGCCTTTTGAGCAAGACGCACGATGAGCGATTCAACGTCGCGAGCAGCAACCATCATAAGGTCAGCAAGCTCGTCGATAACAATCACGATGTATGGCATAGCGCCGTTTTCGTGCTGTTGGTCGTGGCCTTCGTCATCAGTAACGGTAATCGTTTTCTTACTATTTCGAATCATATCGTTGTACGTTTTAATGTCGCGAACCTTGTGTTCGGCAAGCAGCTTGTAGCGGCGCTCCATTTCGTTTACTGCCCACTTCAAAGCACTAATCGTCTTTTCAGGTTCAGTAATAACAGGGGTAATAAGGTGTGGAATGTCCTCGTATGGCGCCATTTCAACTTGCTTAGGGTCAACAAGAATCAGCTTCATTTCGCTTGGGCTGTTGTGGTACAGCAAGCTTGAAAGTAATGTGTTAATCATCACTGACTTACCTGAACCAGTTTGACCGGCGATAAGAAGGTGGGGCATCTTGTTCAAGTCGCCCACGACTGCTTGGCCGGCAATGTCTTTACCGATTGCAAATGGAAGCGGTTCGGTATCGCTTGTCCACTGCTTGCTGGTAATAATAGAGTGTAAACGAACATCGGCAGCCTTACGGTTTGGCACTTCAATACCCACAGCCTTTTGGCCAGGAATCGGAGCTTCCATACGCAGGCTTTGTGCAGCAAGGTTCAACGCAATATTTGTTTCGAGCGCAGTAATTTTAGTTAACTTTACGCCACTTGGTGGACGAAGAGTGTATTGAGTCACCTTAGGGCCGATGTTAGCGCCTTCCATCTCAACGTGGATATTAAATTCAGCCAAAGTATCTTTGATAGTCTGGGCGTTTTGTTGCACATCACCCGGGTCAGCTGGAGATTGCTTCTTCTCAAGTAAATCAACGCTTGGTGCTTTCCAGTTAGGGTCACTTACGGTAACCAAAGCGGCCTTATCTTCAGCAACCTTATCTTTCACAACGCTGTTACGAAGGGTGTTGAGGCGAGGATTCTTCTTATCCATAGTCTCATCAGCACCGAGCATTGGCACACCGGCGTTCATCTTGAAGTCAGCCATAGTAGCGCTACCCTTTGGTGTTTCAATAGCTGCGGCGTTACGCATAACTTTAACGTTCTCATCAATTTCTTTCGTGTCGCGACGAGACAGTTCCCAGATTTTCTTAATAATAGTAATTGGTGAAACACGAATAATAAATAGTGCCGTTAACAGAATAAGCAGGATGTAAATGAAAGCAGCCACTCCCCCGTCAACGAGCATCAACATACCGCTGTTTGCTGTTTCACCCACAAAGCCACCGGTTGTTTTGCCGTCTGCGTTTTTAAGAAGACCGAAGAGACCGGCGAACCATACAAGTTCAACGGCAGTTGCGAGTTTCATTACAAATGGAATGCGGTTGTTTTCAGCGCGGAAAATTTCAACAGCAACATATATAAACACGATAGGTACAACGTACACGCCGTAACCAATAGCTGACATAGTAGCCATATTAAGCCAATCAAGTACAGGGCCACCGAGGCCAAACCAGCCAAGAACAATCATCAGCGAGAAGCCAATAAGAAGAACAGCACCAACCTGCGACCAAAAGCCCTCTGGGAGGACGTGCTGCGGTGAAGTGTTGACTACCTTCTTTTTACTAGAGCTTCGTTTTTTCTTTTTTGCCATCTGTTTATTCATTATAGGCTGTTAAGCCGTTATCTTATAGCACATATTATAGCAAAATTTACCACATTTTGCAAGAGGCTTATGGTTGGGGTTTACAAGGGTTACGGGTATACTACGGGCAATTGTCCAAATCATTCGAAAGGTGGTGAGGGCGATGCCCCTCTCAATTAAAGCTCTCGTAAGCCTGAAAGCAAAGGACTTCCCTGCTAGCGGCGGTACGTACCGCATGACGTTCGACAACACCATGGTCGTCACGACGCTCACGCCACTGGGCGGTACGTCGTTCCCTATTATCAAGGTCGCCTTAGAGCAGGGTTTTCTTGCTCCTAAGGAAGCGGTATTCTGGCGCGGTGCGTTCGCCCGCAAAGACTTCTCACCCCTGGACGGCGAAACTCAGAAGCACGTGCTTGAGTTCTGCAAGACAAACGTGTTGAGCTTCGTCGACACGCTCAAAGGCCAGGCTCCCCTGCGCGTCGACATCCACGAGCACGACAACGAGGTCGGCAGATACACCGAGTTTCACGGCGTCGTTACGTCAGTTTTCTCGGTCGAGCTTTAACAGAAGGGTTACGAAAATGGGCAAGAAAGAAGACAGAGAAATCGTACGAAAGTCGTTGGTGATTTTAGTCATCGACCTCGCGCTTGAAAAGGCCGAGAAGCTGGAGTACGAAAAGCTGTTCGAGGTCACCCTCCCCCCGCAGGAGATTCCCGAGGGCTTTCACTACGGTGAAATCCTTGGTGAAGTTGAAACCAGTGCCATAAAGACCGGCTTGGTTTTCATGGGCAGCGAACGATGGACCTACCGGTTCTACAAAAGAACTCCCCGTTCATAGCTCCGCGCTTTGCGTTGAGTCCTACTCAGAAATGAAAAAGGACTCCGCTAAGTGCGGAGCCTTTTTCATTGGATGCGATTTATTAACTAGTACCCGCGAACGTCTTTTGGACCCTTAGGTTCAACAGTTTCAGTGTCTGGAACCATTGGCGCTGGGAAGCTTTGAGGCGCAGGGCGCTCGTAGCGAGGTTCAGGTGGACGAAGGTCTGGCTGAAGTGGACCTTCAGGTGCAGCACTTTGGCCACCGAAGCTTGGGCGTGGGCCGCGGTTTTGGTTGTAGCCGCCACCGTTACGGTTGCCATTGTTAGGGCGTGGACCGTTGCCGTCTTGCGGGCCGCGGTTGTCGCGGTTCTCACCTTGTTGACCGTCGTGTTGTGGTTTGCCACCGCCACCGATTTCGTTGATTACTGGAATCACGATTGGAGTTCGGCGAGTTTGGTCGTAAAGAACGTGTGTTAGTTCGTCTTTAATTTCCTTCTTCACGACATCAAGGTCGACGCGTCGGCCGCTGAATGTGCGAGCAACTTTCTGCTTCAAGTATTGGCGGATGATACCCATGAGCTCTTCACTATCTCGAAGGTAAATGAACCCACGTGAGATAATGTCTGGGCTTGTGAGCAAACGTCCGTTACCCTTAGCAACAGTTAGGACAACAACAAACATACCTTCGCTTGCCATGTGGATACGGTCTTTAAGTACAACTTCTGAAACAATAGCCCCAGAGTCATCGTACATGACGCCACCAACTGGAACACGACCAGCTTTTTTAGCAGTTTCGCTGGTAATTTCGATAACGTCACCGCTGTCACATACAAAGATGTTTTCGCGTTTTACGCCACCGTCTTTTTCAGCAAGAACAGCGTTGTGTGCCAACATGTGGAATTCACCGTGAATTGGCATGTAGTACTGCGGGTTAAGTGCAGTAATAAGCTTTACGTGGTCGTCGTAGTACCCGTGACCTGAAAGGTGGAGTGGGCCGATACCAGTAAGGTGAGTTTTTCCGTTTTGGATGACTTCACTCCCTTCACGCATCAAACCATCAACAGTACGAGTTACATACTTTTCGTTACCAGGAATAGCGTTAGAGCTAAACACGATAATGTCGTTGTTTTTAATTTTGATGAACTTGTGTGAACCAGAAGCCATACGGTTAAGAACGGCACTAAATTCACCTTGTGAACCAGTACAAACGATAGTTACCTTTTCGTCTGGCATCTTGATGATGTCTTCCATCTTCACAATAACGTCTTTAGGAACAGTAATTGTACCTGTACGAAGTGCTACTTCAACGTTTTGAATCATTGAGTAACCAGCGAAAGCAACCTTACGGTTGTTTGCCTTAGCTTCGTCAAGAATAAGTTGCATACGGTGGATTTGGCTTGAGAAACAGCTAATAATCAAACGATTGTTCGCGTGCTTTTGCATGACTTGACCCATGCTCTCTTTAATATCGAACTCACCGTGAGTGTGTGAACCTTCAGATTCACAGTTGGTGCTTTCGTTCATAAGCATGAGGATGCCTTCTTTAGCAGAGATTTCAGTAAGACGTTCGAGGTCAAACTTCCTGCCGTCTACTGGAGCATCTTCGAAACGCCAGTCACCAGTGTCAACAAGCACGCCAAGTGGCGTACGGATAACAACTGCTGTTGCGTCTGGAATTGAGTGGTTTACACGCACAAGTTCGATACTGAAGCTGTCACCAAGTTGCGCACGTTCGTGTGCTTCTGGGTCAAGGACGTTGTAAACAGGTTCGAAACCACTGGTAGCTTCTTCCATGTTCTTCTGTACCATGGCCAAAGTAAACTTTGAACCGTAAAGAGGCGCAGGAATTTGGTGAACAAGGTGGCGAACTGCACCAATGTGGTCAAGGTGACCGTGTGTAAACACGATACCGCGAATTTTGTGCTTGTTTTCAATAAGGTAGCTAACATCAGGAATAATGTAGTTAATACCTGGGTAGTCAGCACCTGGGAACAAGAAGCCCATGTCGATAACAATGATGTCATTATCGTATTCGATAGCCATCATGTTTTTACCAATACCCATTTCGCCAAGTCCACCGAGTGGAATAACGCGAAGCTTAGGGCCTGATGTACGAGGTTGCTTTTTAAAGTCAGCAGCGCTGAATTGGCGACCGCCGTAGCCGTTGTAAACAGATTTGTTTACTGGAATATTAATAACGTGTTGTGAGGCACGTGCGTTTACATCGTCGCTTGTACGACGTTGAGCACGGAACACTTCACCCCTACGGGTTTGAGTGTTTGCAAGAACAGTGTTAGTTGATTTTGGACGCGGTTGGTTCCGCGGTTGTTTTGATGTGTCGTCACCTTGCGGTGTTGAGATTCTTTGAGAACCCATATATGTTTTTTCTCCTTTTCATTAAGAAAATTTATGTATTCAGTTAGATACTTATTAACAAGTGTGAGAGGCTTTACGGATTGACTATAGTAGTCGTATATCGATTGCCCTCTCTGAAACAGTGTATCTATTATAGCATGCAGGGGTCAGGTTCGCAAAGGGGTGAAATAATCAACGCTTTTGAATAAGTTCTGGGACAGCGAGAAAATCATCTATTAACGTCTGACGAAGTGATCCGTTATACAGTGCCGCCGCCGGATGATACAAAGGGATAACCGTTAGTTGTTGATTACCAAACGTCACTTCGTGGGGCTGGCCATGCACCTCCCCTATCGCAGCATTTGGTAAAAAATATCCCATACTGTGTCGCCCTAAGGTAACGACTACTTTAGGCTGAATAATTTCGAGTTGTTTTAGAAGGTATGGCCAGAAAGCTTCTTTCTCGGCAGTGCTCGGGTCGCGATTTTTCGGCGGACGGTACTTTACGATATTCGTAATATATACGTCGCTTCTTAGCATTCCCGCTTCTTCAAGCATGACATTAAGGAATTTACCAGCGGCACCGATAAACGGAACTCCTTGTTCGTCCTCTTGTTTGCCTGGCGCTTCGCCAATAAACACGATGTCGGCATTAAGGTTACCATCGCCAATTACCAACTGAATAGCCTGTTCGGCTAATTCAGGGGTAATGTTTTTGGCGATAATCTCTTCTTCAAGAGCACGCATGGCGTGGGCTTTTTCGTGGTGAGGCATAATTTTAGTATACCTGGCTGCGAACTACTTTGTTTGTTGTTCGCTTAAGAACTTACCGAGGGTTTGAGCGGCTTCTTTAACGGACACTTCGTCATCCTTCGCTTTTACAGCATCCCGATACTCTTTGTTGGCTGTCGTAAGGGCTTTTGATGCTGCATTCACCTTGTCTCGAAGTACTTTGTATTCTTCATACTGAGCACCGAGTGGGTTCGTAAGGGCAGTTACCTTTTCGTAGTTCGTAGCGTAGTCTCCATAAACAGTCGTAAGAGATTTTACGTATGTGTCGAATGCGGCACTAGGTAAAGTACCGACAGTGGCAAGTGCAGCTGAACAATCTTTTAACGCAGCGATTCGTTCAGCACCAGCGGTGATGTCGCGCGCATTGTCACACACAACTACCGCAGGTCGAGCTTTTTTCGATGATTCGATAACGTCACCTGCATATGCAGTATAGGTAGTCATTTTGTCGTTAAAAGTTTTATACAACTCTTTACCGTCGCCAACTTTGACAGCTTTTAAGTCACCGAGCTTTGCGTTCTCGTCTTTTAGCTTAGTGAGCGAATCTTCGGCATCTTTAAGAGTAGTATTAAATTCTTCGTCAGTATCTGAGCCAAGGCCAGAGTAAAGTGAGGCTACATTCTTCGAAAGTGATGTGTTCGCAGAAGACGTCGCATTATACTGCTTCGTCGCTTCCTTGTAATCTTCAGCAGATGCACTAGAAAGTGTTGCATACAAAAGTGCGCCAATCCCAGCGAGAAGTATCACTCCCCCTACTGCAGCGAGAATCTTTAAAAGTTTCTTGTTAGACTTTTTAGGTTCAGGTGTTAGCGTAGGTGCAACGACAGCTTCCGGCGCAGGCACTGGTTGTGGGCTCGCCGGGAAAATAACATCAGAAGAGTTAACTGGCATTTCTGGACCTGCAGGGCTTGTCGGTGTCATCGGTTCGACAGGTGCCTCAGGTGCTGCTGGGCTCGTAGGAGTCATTGGCTCAACAGGAACTTCAGTAATTTCGGGTGCTGCAGATGTCGGAGTAATTTCCGGCTCTGTTGGTTCGTTTGAGGGGTCAGTTGGATTTGGATTCATGCTACTCCTAATAAATAATACTTAAGCTAATGCCTAGTATATCAAAGTTACAGTTGAACCATTTCTCCGCCGAGGTTTTTCCTAAAGAAGGTATCGTGTGAGATGAAAAGAATTGCACCTGTGTAATTTTTAAGCGCTTGCTCAAGCTCTTCGATACTTGGAAGGTCAAGGTGGTTTGTCGGTTCGTCGAGCACGAGAAGTGACGGACTATCAGAGAGCATATCAATTAATTGCAGACGGGCTTTTTGACCACCACTTAGCTGCGACACGGGAATGTTCGCATCGTTTTGCGTAAACAGGTAGTCTGCCATAAGCTGACGAACTTTTGTATCCCCTATTGGCAACCCGCGAGACAAGTAAATGTATTCAATCGCTTCACCAAGTTTTTTCGAGAGCCACATGTCAGGTGTTTCTTGTTCATACACACCAACGCGGATTTTCTTGTCTACGTCCATCGTACCGCTAAATACTTTGGCACTGAATTCATTACCAGTCACGGTAGATAGTAATGTTTTTACCATTGTTGATTTACCGGCACCGTTACGACCACGGAGCTCAAGGGTTTCACCTTCACGAATTTGGAATGAAACATTCTTAAAGAGTGGTTTATCGTATCCAAGCGAAACGTCAGACACGTTCACAAGCAAGCGTCCGAAACCTTCGTCGCCATTGACACCGCTTAGGCGAATATTCTTTGCTTTAAACTTCTGGTATTGTTCACCTGTTTTAAGACCCATGTCGGCGACAGAATCGCTATCCACCCAAAACGTTGGCCGTTCTTGCTTTTCAAGTTTCGCTAGTTCATCACGAGAAGTTTGTTCAAGGCGCTTGAACCGTTGAATAGTGCTTGGAGTACGTGACTTCTCTTTGAAGCGTTGGTATTCAATAATTTTAGCCTTAAGGTTAGTGATGCGGCGTTGCACCATTTCGAACTCGTTCATCATACTGCTAGTAGAGCCAGCATTTTGGCGCAGGTAATCACTGTAGTTTCCCTTGTAACTAATAATCTTCTGGTCTTTTACTTCCAAAATACGGTCAACTGTTTCAAGGACGTCGCGGTCGTGAGTAATCACCAACATCGCTTCTTTAGCAGTATTCATCCACTGCAAGAACTTATCTTTCGCAACGTAGTCCATGTGGTTGGTAGGTTCGTCAATCAAAGCCAGTTGGGCTTTAGAAATCATCACCTTGGCAACTTCAACGAGGCGCTTTTGACCACCCGAAAGTTCACCAATTTTACTTGCGAGTTTTGTACCAAGCTGGAAAGAGTCCATGGTTTTTTCAACTTCGTTTTCAATATTGTAATATCCCAGAGAGTCGAAGCGCTCAAGAGCTTCAGAGTACTCGTGAATCATCTTCATATCGTCACCCATCACTAATGGGTGGTTTTCAAGAATGTGCTTCAATTTACCGTAATGTGGCAAATCTTGCAGGATGTATTCCATAACAACCATGTCTTCGAAGCCATGGTGCTCTTGGCGAGTGGCAATAATAGAAACGCCTTTGCCTAAAGAAAACTCACCCTGAAAATCCTTGTCTTCTTGCATAACAATACGGAACAAAGTAGTCTTGCCTTCTCCGTTACGGCCGACAATTCCAACCTTCTCGTCGTCTTCAACAAAAAACGAAGTATTCTTAAAAAGAAGCTTATCGCCAAATGATTTTTCTTCGATGGTTGCGGTGAGTATCATACAGCCTACCATTATAACAGAGGTAGTGCACTCTGGCATAATTGACTTTTAAGCTTAATCGTGATATAATGGTGATTAATGGAATTATTCGGAAACGAAAAACCTGATAAAGAGCCCACTGCCGAAGAGCTTGATGAACTTCTCGATGAGTCTTTTTCGCTCATGAGCAAAATTCTTATTGAACACAAACATGACGAGCATCCCCACTCTGTCACACTTCCGGCTACTACAACAGAAGCCGGTGAGAATAATAAATTCGGATCGTTGACCGTCATTGACCATGGCGAAAACCTTGAAGTGAAAATTGATGAAACGAGTATCTATCCAGAGCTAAAGGACAATACAACCGAACGATATAGTCTTAGCTTCTCGTATGATGTTGGTGACTACATACTTACTACATCGGGTACACAGCCTAATGTTGCCGAAAACGAACTTATGGACGATGGAGATGATAATGACTACTCGCAAGCCATTAATGCCGCAGAAGAATACATCAGTGAACAAACTCACCCTGCAACACCAGACGAAATAAAGCGTCTCGCCTACTTACTAGAAATCGCAGCCTTTGGAAACGTACAGGCACATTTTGAAAACTTCGAAATACGGCGCGAACACGATTACGACGTGTACGACATGCGCAAACGCAACGAGATTGAACGCCAAGAAAACGAAAATCACCCGGAATAACACCGGGTGATTTTATTACTACTCGCTGCGCATATCGCGTACAGGGTGACGCAGCACGTTGCGGATGAGCGGTTGAATACTTGCTACTAAACTTACTACAAATATTGAACCGAGAATCGCTAGCAGTAGCGGTGAACTCAGGTCGAACATGCTGAAATTCGGCGCATTCTTCACAATGCCGAACATAGACGCGGCAGTTGCAGAAATACCGGGTGCGTACACAACATCAATAACAAACGCGGCAATCACACCCAGAACAAGTGAAGCGACGGCAATCCGGAACGCGACAAGCAATGTATACATACCGTAAATGGCGAGTATGTCTCCGCGTTTTGCACCCATAGCGCGGTATACGGCGGTCTCTCGACGGTTTTCGGCCATAATACGGGAAATAGTAAACCAGATAATGACAAACGCGAAGCCAAGCAGAATCGGCAATGCTACCTTCATGACTTTTAGGAAGGTCTTCCCTATCTCATCAAGAAGTAAGTAATTCGAACCGTACGTGTCGGTGTAAAACAGTTCTTTGCAGTCCGAACTATTCGAGCGGCAGCCCACCTCATTTACGAAACGGCGGGCGTCATCAATGGTGGCGAAGGCAACAATACGCTGCTCGAAGTCATCTTTCGAACGCGATATAAATCGGCCAGGTTCAGTATCTTTCAATGAATCGAATTTCAAAGATTCAGGCAGTGCTTCATACATTTGCGTTGGAATACTTGCTGATGTGTTTGTTGAACTCATATAACCATTGCTCGACAGCAGACCTTTTATGTATTCGTTTGCGTTTGTTGTCTCGAATGTCAGCGGCTGTGAGTATACAAGCCCCACAACTTCAAAGGTAAGTATTTGATGTTTCGGTGCAACATATGTTCCGAGCTTTTTCTGGTCGTTTTCGAATTTCGTAACGGCACCTTTTTCAGCGGCTGTTCGGGTGTCCGAAGCAACCGTAATATCGCCACAACCCGTTTCTGGAGTTTTATAAAGCAGCGCAGGCTTTTGATAGTCTTTAATGCCTTCATTCGCCTTCACCTCGACGTAATCAAACTGAATTTTTTCGAGCATCGAAACCTCGGCTGAGTTTCGGTAACACGCTTGATACGTTAGGCCTTTTGATTTTTCTTGAACTGATTTCAACCAGGCAAGCTTGTCAGCTTCTTGCTCAGGTTCAGCTGGAATGCCGAGCTGTTTGCCGAATAGTTTTGCAACTTCTTGTGCAGATGGAACAACCGGAATCCCCTTTAACCCTGCAGGGTCGGTTTTCAGCAAATGGCGCACAAGCAGCGTATCGTCAGCAAACCCATATGAGCCGTTATGGATAGTGTTTTTGTCGGCGGTTGATATCATCGGTTCATTCTTGTACTCACTTGCGAAGTTTTCTTTTCCATCTTGAATGAGACGAAGCGCTGGTATACCTGGGAGTTGCGAATAGCGCTGTGCATAATAATTTTTTGCGTTGTACTGAGCGCCAATTTTCAAGATGTCTTCAGTTTTATTCTTTGCGACCTTCGTGTAATCTTCAAATTTTTGCTCAAGCAATGCATCAATAACCGGTGACGTCCATTCAATCATGACTCGTTGTTCTTCAGGTAATTTAGGGTCAGCAAATGACGACGGCTTCAAGGCTTTCACTTCAGTTGTTTTATCGTACTCAACTTTCGCAGCGGCGTATTTAGCGCGCTCAGCCTCGTAATACTGTTTTTCGAAAGCCCTGATAGCCCGAACTGTTTCGAGCGAAAGGTTAAAGTCACCCTCTCCATAGAAGCCAGTAACGCTATGCGGAATGCTCGGCGTTACCGAAACCAGATACTGGTCGTTGTTTGCCGCTTCAACAAACCGTACTGCACTTTTTTGAACACCAGTAAACACGATTACAGCGGCAATGAGTGCAGCGAACAAAATACTTGAAACAATAATTGATGCAGCCAGCACTCCCCTTTTCGAGCGGAGTTTTGTACGGGCTAATTGCAGGGCGTAGCGCGGGCGAATCATACAACCACTCCATCTTTCAAACGAATCACCCGGTCAGCCATCGAGGCAACTTCAATGTTATGAGTAACAACAATAATTGTTGTACCAAGCTGGTCGCGAATAGTTTTGAACAAATCAATAATTGCTTCGCTGTTTTTTGAATCGAGGTTACCGGTTGGCTCGTCAGCGAGAATAATTTTCGGTTGGTTAATAAGTGCTCGCGCAATCGCAGCCCGTTGAATTTGGCCACCAGACATTTCTTTCGGATAATGGCTTCGGCGATCAAGCAGCCCCACTTTATCAAGCAATTGAGTCGTTTCATCGTTAATGTCGCGACGCTTTTTCGACGTAAACATAGCTGGAACTGCGACGTTATCACCGAGGCGAAGAAACGGCTGCAGGTAGAAAGACTGGAAGATAAACCCGATAGTTGAACGCCGCAACTGGCTGAGCTTGCCATCACCTAAACGAGTAATATCATTGCCATCAACAAATACTTTCCCCTTCGATGGAGTGTCCAGACAGCCTAAGATTTGCAGCAAGGTACTTTTACCACTACCACTCGGGCCGATAATCGCGACAATTTCTCCAGGGAAAATATCGAGGCTCACATCGTTAATAGCTTCTACTCGCTGCTTGCCCATCTTGTAGGTTTTTGTAACTGATTGAACAGAAATAATTGGAGTGTCACCACGAGAAACGGGAGCCGACTGAGCGCGTAATTCGGCTGAGTCTTGGCTCCCGTTATCTTCAAAGGTTTTTTTGGTGTGATTTTTTATTGCAGCAATTGCCGCTTCGGCATCATTTTCAAACAAAGATAAGAAATCTTCAACTTGTTTTGCCGCGTCCCCACCCTTGTCATTCATTACCGCTATTGTAGCATTACGCTCACGGTTAGCACAGTGTTAAAACTATTGTTCAACGTCAATCATTGTAAGGCTCAAACGTCCGCGCTCATCGATACCGGCAAGCTTCACGTTGATCATTTCGCCTTCAGTAAGGATGTCCCCTACTTGTTCAACACGCTCGTTAGACAGTTGGCTAATGTGTACCATTCCGTCTTGGCCAGGCATGATGTTTACGAATGCACCGAAGTCTTTAATACTTACTACTTGGCCGCGGTAGATTTTACCCACTTCAGCTTCTTCAGTAAGACCCTTAATCCATTCGATAGCTCGGGCAATACCAGCTGGGTCAGAGCCAGCAACAGTAATGAGGCCGTCTTCCTTGATATCAATTAAAGCGCCGGTTTCAGAAGTAATCTTGTTAATCACTTCTCCACCCTTACCGATAACTGCACCAATTTTTTCTGGGTTGATTTTAATCTTCTCAATACGTGGTGCGTATTCGCTCAATTCTGTACGTGGTTGAGCAAGCGTTTCTACCATACTTTCGAGGATGTGCGCACGGCCAATCTTTCCAGCGAGTAGTGCTTCTTTCAAAATAGAAACAGGAAGCCCGTGAACTTTCATGTCCATTTGTAGTGCAGTAATACCCTTTGATGTACCAGCAGACTTAAAGTCCATGTCACCAGCGAAGTCTTCAGCATCAGCAATGTCACTAAGTACGTAGTGCTTGTCACCATCCACCATAAGGCCCATAGCGATACCACTTACCATTGCAGTTAGGGGGACACCGGCGTCCATAAGTGCTAAACAGCTTGAACATGTCGCAGCCATTGAAGTTGAACCGTTTTGGCTCATAATTTCCGTGACGCTACGAATGGCGTATGGGAAATCTTCTTCAGCAGGAAGTACAGGAATAAGCGCACGTTCAGCAAGGAACCCGTGACCAATTTCGCGACGGCCTGGACCACCAAGTCGTTGTACTTCACCAACAGTGTAGCCTGGGGCGTTGTAGTGGTGCATGTAACGACGTTCGCCATCAGTAATTTCCATCGTATCAACAATTTGTGAATAACTAAGTGGTGCAAGTGTCACGACGTTCAATGCCTGTGTCATACCACGAGTAAAGATTGATGAACCGTGTGTTCGAGGTAATACCCCTACTTCGCTTGAAAGTGGACGGATTTCAGTGAACTGGCGGCCATCAGGACGAACGTTGTGTTCAACAATACCCTTACGAACATCGTTGTGAAGCGCTGCAGTAAATGCTTCGTCATATTTGCCGTGTGCATATTCTTCAGCAAATTGTTCAAGCATGTCAGCGTGGAATGCACGACGAAGTTGGTTCACCATTTCGTTGCGTTCTGGGTATGGCTTGCGAATTGCTTCACCAAGTTTGCCATCTACCCATTCGTTTGCAAGTGTTTGCAGTGATTCGTCTGGGAGAACCAATGTGTATTCTTGAGCAACCGGTTGAACCTTAGCAACGAGCTCTTGTTGGAGCTTGATAGCTGGTTGGTAGTGCTCGAAAGCCCAAGCCAAGGCGTCAGCAACAACTTCTTCAGGAACTTCGTTTGCACCGGCTTCAACCATAGTAATACCACTTTCGATACCAGCAACAACAAGGTCGAGGTCGCTTGCTTCGCGCTCTTCAGGGCTTAAGAAAGCTTTGAACTCACCATTTACTCGGCCAATACGAAGGCCAGCAACTGGACCATCGAATGGTGTTCCAGTAAGCATGAGGGCAGCAGAAGCTGCAATCATGGCAATCATGTCTGGACGGAAGCTTGGGTCGAGGCTTAGTACACCTGCGACAACTTGAACTTCTTGGCGGTACCCCTTGGGGAAGAGTGGACGGATTGGGCGGTCAATAAGGCGGCCAATAAGCACAGCTTCGTCGCTTGGGCGACCTTCACGTTTAATGAAACGACTACCGCTAATTTTGCCGGCTGCATAAAACTTTTCTTCATAATCGAGGCTAAGTGGGAAGTAATCAAGAACAACCGGGCGTGTACCAACTTGTGCAGTACCGAGAACGACCGTATCGCCGTAGCTAACAAGTACGCTCCCTGTTGAACGGAATCCAACGCGGTTTACTTCCAATGTCAAAGGCTTGCCTTCGAATTCGGTCGTTACTTTAATAATATCCTTACCGTAAGGGTTGATTGTTGGCATAAAATGGCCTCCTTGTTTAAATTGGCCCACTCTCCTGAAGATTGTCTACTTAGGTACGAGCAAGTAACGGGTACAGTGTTTCGAGGTTTTCTCGAAGCGCTCTATCCAGCACTTAGTCGCGTGGGTTGTCTCTATTATAACAGATATCGGGCACCTCCCCACTTGGAACCTTGGCAACTTGAACACAAAATTAAACCCGCAAGCACATAGCACTTGCGGGTTTGTTTAGACTATTAAAGGTTATAGCCGGTTTCTAATACGCATTGGTGACTGATAGTCCGGATCTTCCGGGTCGTCATCAGGGTTGTGGTCAATGGTAGCAATTTTTGCTAATTTATCACGAATGTCTTTCTTCGACTTCAATCCTAGCTCAGCTTCGGTTTTGAAGTTGTCTTGGTTATTCACAATATCAATAGCTTGCTGCTCAAGGATTTCAAGTTCAGCTTGCAGTTGTTCTGCTCGTTCGTTCAGTTCTAACGCAGTTTCGTCAGACTCGTCGTCAATACTCGCAAGTAATTCTTGACGTTCAACATATACGCTTCGATACTCATCAACGATTTCGGTCATTGATTCATCATCGGTATCGTCAATGGCTTTAAGAATTTCATCGCTTGCCTTAAGGAAGGCTGAACTTTCGAAGTCTTTGGCTGTTTCGCCAAGAATTGTATCAGCTGCTGTTTCTAGCTCAGCAGGGGTTGAAGTGTAGTCGACGTTTAAATCTAAGATTGCATCATTAAATTCTTTGTCTTCAACTTTCGCAACACGTTCGTGGTGCATTTCTTTATACCAGCTATCGTCATAGTGGCCACGTTTTTCGGCAGCATCGCCGTGATCTTGTTTACGATTATTGTATGTTTTTGGTGTTTGTTCTATTAAGCTCATGGTTAACATTATACATAATATTGTATATTTGTCAAGGTTATGGTTAGAGCTAACACCTTAGAGATTCTTTGAAACGATGTCATACACCATATGCATGTAAGTATCCGTGGCGTCTTTTGCCTCAGCTAAAAACGTATCGGCATCCAACCATTTATAGCCTTCGTGCTCCCAACTCAAAGCAACTGTAGGGCGAGGAGTTATAGTTGCGACGTACAGAGAATACTCAACACCGTGCATAGAATAATCGAGGCCTTTATACAGTAGTTTCATGTCGTATGGTGCAATAGCAATCCCCGCCTCTTCCTGTACTTCGCGGACTGCGGCAACTTCGGGTGTTTCACCGGCTTCAATTGTGCCACCAGGCAAATCAGGATCGTTTGGCAGCCGAGGATGGTCACCCCTCCAAAGCATCAAATATTTGTTTTGTTCATCAATAATTAAAACTTTCGCAACGCCCATATTACACCTTCCTTAGTTGGCTTTTAAACATTCGCACGTACTGGCCGTCTTTGGCGACGAGTTCTTTATGTGTCCCCTGCTCGACTATCTTGCCGTCTTCAAGCATGTAAATAACGTCAGCCTTTTCGATAGTCGTAACGCGGTGGCTAATAGTGATGATTGTTTTGTCTTCTTTTTTGAGGAGTCGTTCGAAAATACGTGATTCAGCTAAGGCGTCGATAGCGCTGGTTGGTTCATCGAGAACGATAATTGGACTGTTGCGATAAAAGTTTCGCGCCAATGCGAGTCGTTGCCACTGCCCACCAGACAAATCAACACCCGGTGTGCCGTCATCGTGCTCTATCCATTGGTTGACGTAGTTGTCTAAGCCTCTAGGAAGCTTTTCCAAGAAGGTTCGAGCTTCGGCTGCATCCAAAGCGGCTTCGAAGCGTTCGTTGCTGACAGGGTGCATGACATCGCCGAGCAGAATATTGTCACGAGCAGTGGCGAATGCATAGCGGTTAGAATCTTGAGTTAAGACACCAAGGTATTTATGCCAGTCATCGCTGGAAATTTCAGCCAAGTTGGCGTCATCAACATACACAGTACCGCTGGTTGGTTTGTATAGGCCTAGAAGCAACTTCACAAAGGTTGATTTTCCCGCGCCGTTTTCGCCAACAATCGCAATGTGTTGACCTTGCTTAATAGTGAGAGACACATCGTTTAATACCATTTGTTCGTTGTTTGGATAATGGAAAGAAACGTTTTCGAAACGGATAGATTTCGGTAATTTTCGAAGCCGCTTCGTACCCATTTTTGACGTAGGAAGGTTCATAAATTCGTTGTAATCGAATAGGTTTGCGATGTCTTCATCAATGCTACTGAGCTGCGACACGAAACTACGAGAACCGCCAAGTGCACGCGAGACAATTTGTTGCACGTAAATAAACTGACCGACCGGCTGAGTGTGGGCGATAATTTGCAACGTAATGTAAATTAACGCCACTACCTCGGCTGCTGCTTCAAGTACATCGGCACCAAGTTGCTGGCCAATATATTTGCGCTCAAATTCAATGCGGACCTTTTCGTCTTTGTCGCGCAGCTTCATACGAAGGTCGAGTAAGTGGCGGACCATGCCGTATAGACGCAGTTCGGCAATGGCAGACACTTGGAACATATTCCACTCAATCATGTCTTTTGAGCGACGCGTCTCAACATTACTGTTCCAGTGCTGAACCTGTTTTCGAGACAACCTAAATTGGATCACCACACTTGGGATAACCGCGGCGAGCAAAATAAGCGCTAACCACCAACTAACGAATATCATTGCTACAACCGCAGCAACGAGCGATATGAAAGAGGTAAATATTGACGCGAGCCTATCGAATACGTAAGCGAACAAACGTGCAAACTGCTGAGATTTGTCGAAAAGGTCGGCGGTTTCTTTGTCGTCGTAGCGCCAGAAATCGAGGGAAAGGAATTGTTCATACAGTTGGTCACCTATGGCAGCATCAATTTTGTAGCGGACAAATTGGTTCACGTACTGCTCGATACTCCCCCATGCCGTCAGCGCTACACCAAGGCCGGCGGTAATAAGTACGTACTCAATGGCTTTCGTACCAGCATCTGCATCACCCGCGTAGGCGCTCGCGAGTGCGGTTGTCGTAAGGGCTGCAAAGTACGTGGTAACGATTGGCAGAATTGAAGTAATTAACGTGCCGGCAAGTTTTACAAACACTGCGAGTGGCGACGCTTTATAGGTAATAGCGGCAACGCGAGCAATACCCGTTACTTTTTGACGAGTATTTAATTTGCGACCGGTTGTCCCTGGTTTGCGTCGTGGCATATCGTTTACTAGTATACTGCGTTATAAAAAAAGAACCCCGCTATTTGCGGAGTCCTAGTTTTGCGACAACAGCCTTGTAAGCTTCGAAGTCTTTTGCCTCTAAGTATTTCAGAAGGCGTTTTCGGCGTCCTACCATCTGCACGAGACCGCGACGAGCCATGTGGTCGTGCTTGTTCACCTTAAGGTGTTCAGTGATCTCTTTAATACGTACAGTAAGAACAGACGCTTGAGCTTGTGGGCTACCAACGTCAGTTTTGTGCGTTTGCGTCAGGGCGAATGCCTGGGCTTTGTTTTCTGCAGTTATCATCGAGGGTTATTGTATCAGAGTTTTACACAGGTTTCAAGGGGGTGCGATTGGAATAATAAAAATAAGCGTATGCATTGACTTTTAATCTGTTACGTGGTATAATTCAATACGATATGGAACGTTTTAGCTCCACTTCGCACCGAGTTTTCTCCGTACGAAGTATCTTTACTTTTGTTCTCGTCGTCATAATCACGACTCTGTTATCGGTACTCATCAGTAGTCAAACTACTCATGCTGCCGACCCTACTGCTGCTTGGAGCGGTGAATCAATCATTTACGATGGCCACGGTTACACGCTTGCACCTGATTTCAACGATACGAGCAATACTATCCCCGATGGCGCCACTGTTTACCAAAGCGTTCCGCAAACTGGTACGAACGGCGACCGAAAGATATTCGTACTCTACTTCACCTCTGGTGTTGACCCTCCGACAGCAAAAACCGTTAAAACGGTTGAGTTTACGTACTCTGCAAGTAACGGGCTTTCTAACCCACAAAACCAAAAAGACGTCACCCTTACCGTAAAGGGTGAAGAGGATGAAGCATCTTCATGTTCTGTCAGTGGTATTGGCTGGATTATCTGTCCCGTCAGTGTATTCCTTGCTGAAGCAATGGATAACGTGTTCAACATTCTTTCTGAAATGATTAAGGTGCAACCAAGCGTACTAGGTGACCCTAACAACAGTATGTACATTGCCTGGAACGTTATGCGTAACATCGCTAACATCGCCTTCGTTATTGTTTTCCTAATCATCATCTACTCTCAGCTCACCAGCTACGGTGTATCAAACTATGGACTAAAGAAACTCGTACCGCGCTTAATTGTCGCGGCTATTCTTGTTAACGTATCATTTATCGTTTCAGCGCTTGCTATCGATATCTCAAACATCCTTGGCTACTCTATCCAGAACGTGTTTAACGACATTCGCGAGAATGTATTCAACTTAACCGATGACAACTTCGGGTCTGCAAATGATACTGCAGCGAACCCATGGAGCAAGCTAACTGCCCTCGTGCTTGCAGGTGGTGGTGTATATGCCGGTGTCGCCTATGCAGCTAGCGGTGGTTTGTACTTACTTATTCCATTACTCCTCGGTTTGATTCTTACTCTTATCTTTGTTGTTATCGTATTAGCAGCCCGCCAAGCTATCATCGTTATCTTGGTAATTATCGCGCCAATCGCTTTTGTAGCGAACTTACTACCGAACACCGAGAAGTGGTTCGATAAATGGAAAGACCTCTTCATGACTATGTTGATATTCTTCCCAGCGTTCTCACTCGTTTTCGGGGGTTCACAATTAGCTGGTCAACTTATTATCCAAAACGCCGGTAGCAACATCGTTACTGTTATCTTCGGTATGGCTGTGCAAATTGCACCGTTAGTTATTACTCCCCTCTTGCTCAAGCTTAGTGGTAGCCTGCTTGGCCGTATTGCGCAAATCGCAAACAACCCAAGCAAGGGTATTTTGGACCGCAACAAGAACTGGGCGAACGGACGCGCTGAACACGCTAAGCAACAAAACATCGCTAAGGGTGCCCGTTGGTACAACCCAGCGAGCTACGGTGCTGGCTTAGTAAAGAACTCCGACTTCCGTAAGCGCCGCTTACAAGACCGCACCAATGCCTTCAAGCAAATGGGAGACAACCAATACCACGACTCTGAAGGGTACGAAAAAATCCACACTATGGCTGAAGGTGCCAACTTAGATAAGCAAACTATTGAGAACAAGAACAATGCGCACATTCAAGGTCAGATGAGTACTCGTGGCACAGAGCTCAATATAAAGACCGTTGAATTAGAGAACGCCAAAGTTACTGCCGAACGTGCAACTGCCCAGACTTCTGAGATGTTGAGCGGATACCGTGCTGGCAATTACATTGGCAGTAAAGATACAGGCGCAGAAGCTGTTCGCCTTCGCAAGCTTCAAACACACATCGCTCAAAATGTTATTGAAACAGCCGCCTGGAAGCAAGGTGAGCAAAACAACCAATACGTTCAGCAACGTAATATTTCTACCCGTATGCGTAGCGACGCAACCCTGCTTGATATTGCACAGGGCTACGGCAGCGAAGACAATCCAGATCTCATCATCGCTGGTCGCGAACGTGCGCAAGCTGCTGCTGTAGCAACACTTACGAAGCTTAATAAAGACGCTCGCGAAAACACTATCACATTGATGGAGACGAGCGCCGTTGAAGCTGGTATGTCAGTTAAAGACTACGCTATTCAGAACATCTTTAAGCCTGCAGCCTCTGATAACATTACTCTTCGCCAACAAGTATCTAATAGCCAACTTGAAGCCGCTTTGGAAATTGCAGCAGCAGACGGACAGGTTACTGTATTTGATGACGCTCGCGCCAACAAATACATTGACCAGACTATCGTCGACGCCGTTGTTGCTCGTAATACCGGAAATATGAAAGCTAAGGGTGGATTCCACGTTCAAGCAAACCCACAACTCAGCCTGCAACGCTACATAGAAAGCTTTAATAATCACGAGACGGTCAAAAACGATGACGGTGTAGAAGTATTGAAGTACGGAAATACACTCGAAGAAGTTGAACAAAGGTTTGCTCTTGATCAAAAGGTTGCGCGCCTCGGTACATTAAGTAACACTACTTCAACCAACCTTGCCGGTATGAAGTATGGTGCATTCGAGAAATTGGCTAAAGAAATTACTCCAACCAAACCTGGTGGCCCTAGCCTCCTTGACGTCATCCAACCTGATAAAAATGGGGACTACTCTGAGACAGATATGCAAATGGCTACGAAGATGTTTGAATCGCTCCGTGAAGGTCTTCAAGACCCAAGCACTCGTGCTACAATGACAGACCGTCTTGCATTCGCTCGCAACATGGAAGAAACAATACGTGTGAAGTTCTTCAAAGATTCAATAGAACCTCTCAAGCTAACCGAACCAGAACGCGTTATACCGGGTGGTGGCAAACGCCCAGAATCAATGGCGGATAACGCACCACTTGAAACTGGTGACTTCGACCCTACCGAAAGTTCCCCAGGCGAAGACAAGGACAAGTAACTTCTAGTTAAACAGCAACCGGTGTTGCATCCGCAACGTCCCAGTCAGCCACTTTAGTGCGACGTAGCTGTGAACAGTATGCGCCAGTGCCAAGTACCTTGCCGATGTCCTCAGCGAGCGTACGAATATAGGTACCGCTACTCACATGCACACGAACCTTTACTTCTGGATATGTGTATTCAATAAGTTCAAAAGAAAAAACAGTGACTTGCCGTTCGGGCATTTCTACCACTTCGCCTTTACGGGCCAGGTCGTACGCTCGGCGGCCGTTAATCTTAATAGCACTAAAGATAGGCGGACGTTGGGTTATTTCGCCTGTAAACTGCTTTAAAGCGGCTTCTACGGCTTCTTTTGTTGGCCGCAGGTTCGATACTTGTGTCAGTTCACCCTCTGGGTCTCCGGTGGTACTGTTAAGGCCAAGAGTAATAGTTGCTTCGTATACTTTATCGAGCTTTGAATAATTACCAGCATTGCGGCATTCTTTTCCCGTTACGATAATCATGAGGCCAGTTGCAAACGGGTCGAGTGTTCCCGTGTGCCCCACTTTAGCTTTCTTGCCAATTTGTTGGCTGAGTACTCGACGGACGCGCGCAACAACACCAAAGCTGGTAATGCCAGCTGGCTTGTCTACAAGAATCATTCCGTCTTCAGTCATGAAGATAAGTATAACACTAGCCAACGAGGGATTAGAATGCTTGCATTCTCATCTGAGTGGCGACGTATTGTGAGCCGCAAAGCGGTGATATACCCTACTAGTATTAAGAAGGGATTTTGAATTGACCTGGGTCGTTCGAAGGTGCTGGTGCTGGAACCGGTGCCGGTGTTTCTTCAAAAGAATATGCGCTGGTTGGTTCTGGGGCTAAGATGTCGCCAAGAATTTCAGTTTGAGTTGTTGGCTCTGGAGTGATATCAAATGGTGATACCGGTGGAAGTCCAGGTGTAACAACTGGAGGGAACGCAGGAGGAAATGCTGCACCTTGTGAAAAGTCAGGCAACGGCGGAGGCAATGGCAGGCCAAGGTCTACTGGTGCAATTGGAGCAACAGGTTCTTGTGTCAGCGGCGCAATAACGCGTTCGCCACCAACGCCGAATGTCGGTGCTGAGTTATCTGCAGATGTATTGCTTTGTTGGTCGATAGATTCGCTTAACGCGTACGCTGAGTGAACTTCATCATCAGGTGTCGAGTTAATACCTACTGAACCAGGTGCAACTTCTGGAGTACCCGGGAATCCGAAGGCTGTTGACCCAAGCGGGTTACTTACTTGAGTTGTTGACTCTCCTCCGAGGTATGCGTGTGACAAAATTGTTTTGTTTTGACCGCTAATCGCTTCGCGACGAGCATCTTCGGCAGCTTGTTCGCTAGTAGCGTTTAACGTTCCGCCAAGTGAAGGAGCTGCATCATCGCTGTCGAGTGCGTACACGCTTGCGACATCCTCAGACCTTGGTGCTTCGATAATTGGTGCGTCAAAAGGATTAACAGGTGCTACAGGTGCAACTGGTACAACCTCTTGGACTCGTTCGATTACTTCAGGCGCTTCAGGAACCTGTTCTACTTCGGGTGCTGGCTCTTCAATAGCTTCAAGCTGCGCTTCGGCTTCTTCGACTGCTTCCGGTGACGGTGAGTAAATAGGATGCGGAGCTTCTGGGGCTACGTGATCAGTAACGATTTCTTGAGGCTTCTCGCGGATTCGTTCATCAAGTTCAGCAAGCGTTTCGGGTTCGTCTTCTTTAGCTTCTTCTTCATCATGCTTAATAGTAAGTTCATCTTTATTTGCGGTAGCAGGTTTTTCACTTTCCTCTTCGGGAGCTTCTTCTACTTCAGGTTCTTCTGGAGTTACTTCTTCTACAGGTGCGGCGGTTTGGAGTTCTGTCGCAATAAGTTGTTGGTCTGCACCAGCTGTCATAAGTTGAGCAGCGACAGTCATCGCCTTTGAGGTAGTGTGTTCGTTACTAAAGCGGTCTGTTTGCGCAACGATACCAGTTAAGAGCGCTGTCGCGATTGGCGCGTCAACAAGTGGCTTCTTCTTGTCTTCTTTGAGTGCTTCAGCAAGGCCGGCAATCATTTCACTAAGACTGCTTGCATTTGCATCGTGCCAGTCAATGCCACCGAGGTCGCTTGTTTGATCACCTGCTGAAACGGTGATAACTGTTGCATCGTGGAGAATTTGACCGTGGTCTTCCATGGCTTGGTCAAGGTGGTCTTGGCTATCGACGCCAAGTGCAATGACGAGTTCAACGTTGTAATCACCCTGGCTGAATTCAAGGTCGTCTTTATTGATAGTCGTTTTGTAAGGAGTAATAAAAATCTTTACTGAATCACCTTCTACTTTGTAGCGCAGGTGGTCAGCTTTTTCTTTATTGAGAGCAATAATAAAATCACGAAGACTATCGGTCGTTTCGTCGAAAGTTTTTTCAGGTTCCAAGAATGCAATTGCCGGAGGCGTTTCACCACTGAAAATTGCAGTAGCGTATTTCTCTTGCTTATCAAATAATAACGTTAAACCAAGGGCAGCAGAAAGGGCGTCAACAGAGGGGCTGTTGCTTACCGTCACTAAGATCTTCGAAGCTTCTTTAATCTTCTCGACCACTTGTTGTTTTGCTTTTATGTCATCCATGGTTTTTGTTTTAGTCCGTTATTTTTTAGACGCGTTTGCCTCACTATAGCATAAGGTTTTTTAACCCGTCAACAAAACCAATGCCTAACCTTTACATTTCGTGTGTTTTACTCTATAATCACCCCTTGAATAGACAAAGCAATTTGTCAAAGAGTAAATAAAACAAGCGAAGGAAATTCATGCCAATTATCAAATCCGCTATTAAGCGAGCGAAACAAACTATTAAACGACGTGAACGTAACATTGTTACAAAGCGTTCATTCCGCGATGCAATCAAAGAATTTAACGCAGCTCCAACTGCTGCTACCCTATCAGCTGCACAAAGTGCACTTGATACTGCAGTAAAGAAGAACGTTCTTGAAAAGCGAACTGCTTCACGCCGTAAGGCACAACTTTCTAAGATTGCTAAAGCAGCTGGCGTAAAGCTTGCTACTGGTACTAAGAAAGCTGCTCCAGCTAAAACTACAGCTGCGAAAGCACCTGCTGCAAAGCCTGCAACAAAAGCCGCTGCTAAGCCAGCCGCTAAAGCTGCCGTAAAGAAGCCTGCTGCTGCGAAAACAACTGCTGCAAAGAAACCTGCCGCTAAGAAGTAATTTACTCTTGCTCTTAAAAACTCCTCTTTTATAGAGGAGTTTTTTTATGTCTCGTTTTAAGCATTAGGCAAGGTCGAACAAAAGGCGCTCAATTAAAAGCCATGGTTCAGCCTTAGAAATTTTCATGTCTGCGTCAGTTTGTGCAAATTTGCGTATAACGCGCGCAACACCTGGCTTGCCGAGGCGCTTGGCGTGACGAATAAGCTTTGAGGCTACAAATGGGTGGATGGCAAAATCTTTACTCGGGTTTTGACTATCGTCGGCATACGCAACTGCTGCGAGCGAGAATGCCTGTGATGAAATAAGGGCAAATGTAGCATACGGGTCTTCTTGCGGCTCAAGGGTGCGAAGTATGTCGCGAAGCACTTCCCTATTTCCAGTTAATGCCGTTTCAAATAGTTCAAAAATATTTTCAGATTCATTGGCGATAATAGACTGGTTAATTGTGTCAGGCGTAATTTCATCAAGCAATGCCAAGGTTTCAAGTGCATTCGCAAGCAACCATTGGTTCACCCCTACCCTACTAACAACGTGGTGGACTGTTTTCCTATCCAGCTTTAAGCCTTGGGTTTTGGCACGGGCCTCAAACCACTGTTCGGCCTTCTGGTAATCGCGGTCGGTCCAGGCGGGATAGTCTTGCATGCGAGCAACTTCTTTCAGTGCTTTATATGAAACAGTTCGCTTGTCGGGTTTTTCATCAACTAACACTAAATGAACATCATCAGATAAACGAGGAAGCCAATTCGGTAGTTTTTGCCACAAAGAACTATTAGAGCCTAGGTCGGAGATAATAACGAGGCGCTTATCAGCAAATAACGTGCCGCCCATTAGAAGGTCGGGTAACTGGCGGAGTTCAAGGCTTGCGCCGTCTATGCGTTCGGCAGCACCATCGAAGCCAGCCACGATAGCCTGTAAGGCTTCCTGGCGTTCGAAACTATTGTCTCCCGTTAACAGCGTAATCATACCCTAAGTATAGCCTAGATGACCTGACATACGGGACAGGTGTGTGTTCCCCTACCGGCAACTCGTGATTTTTCAATAATCGCACCACATCGCGGGCACTCTAGGCCTTCACGTCGGAACACTCGGGCGAAGTCCATATAACTCCCCTTCTTACCTTCGGCGTTCACATATGTGCTGTTTGAAGAGCCGCCCTTTTCAACTGCTAAGTTCATTACTGCGCGCATCTCTGAATACAAAAGTGTCATCTCTTCTTCGGTGAGTGACGAGACTAAACGTTTCGGGTGAATTTTTGCACCCCATAATGATTCATCTGCGTAAATGTTTCCAATACCAGCAATAACTGACTGATCCAGAAGGGCTGCTTTAATATTCGTCTTCGGTCGCCGTGCCAAGCGTTGAATAAAATCATGAGCCGTAAAATCTGCACTCAAGGGTTCAGGGCCAACTTTCTGCATAAAAGGAATGTTCGGAATTTCAATTGTTGGCAGTAGTCGCACCCAGCCAAACTTTCGTTGGTCATTAAAGAAGAGCTTTGTGCCGTCCTCAAAGCTAAGAGTTACTCGGGTAGATTTATCAGGGAGTTCATTTATTAAACTGTCATTCGGGTGGCCAGCGCCAAAACGAGTATCGCCAACAAACACTAGCTGACCTGTCATTTTTAAGTGAATAACTAAAGAGTACTCTGTCGATAAGTCTATCATCAGTACCTTTGCACGGCGGCGAACATCAGTAATAGAAGCGCCAATTAAGAATTGTCGAACGTCTTGGGGAGTGTTTGGAAACCCTTTTTCAGTGTCGTGCACTTCCCCACTAACAACCTTCCCAATAATTAAATTGGCAAGTCCACGGCGAACCGTTTCTACTTCTGGAAGTTCAGGCATGCGACCTTTCTATAAATCGATTGCACGAATGAGTGTGCGTGAGTCTGGAATTTGAGCTGTAAACAAGTTGCTGAGTTGCGTCACGTTAGCGCGAAGTGTACCTTTTGAGCCATCGCAAGTTGATGTCCAAAGCGTTTCAACTGACATGTCGTTATTTAAAATACTAAATTCAGATAAATTACCGGTTGCGCAAATACCGCGCACATTGTTATCTTCATCTTCACCAGTAGGCTGATTGCCGGCTGTCATTTTTGCTAAGTTCAAAGCATTCACAAATTCTTCGTAGGCAGCGGTGTTGTTGCCAAGTGTTTGTTGCGAAATAACGGTGCCTAGGTAGCCGTTGTATGTAGTGATTTGTCGGCTGGTTGGTGAAACGACAATTCGGTATGAGTGGAAGTTCTCATCGGCAACAATTGGGCCGCGGACTGACATGCTAACACTGCTTGAGACAGAGGTGCTAAGCAGTGATGCGACAGTGGTGTCGGTCACCTCTTCACGAGATGAAGAACCTGAGAAAAAGATTGCTCGAGCTCCTGAAATAAGTGCAACAATTGCGATAATAACAATAACAACGACTAAAACAGTCGGTAAGATTCGTGAGTTTTTATATTTAGCCATGAACCTACCTTAATCCGTTTTGCCACCCCTGTCAATGAGGGCTTCTAAATCTGTTATTGCTTGTTGAAAATTAAAGTACTGGATTGTGTGAATTCCAACCGCTTCAGCACCTTGGCAGTATTCCAAAATGTCATCAATGAAAATACATTCTTCCGGTAATACCCCTAAGCGTTCGAGGGCAATTTGATAAATTTCAGGTTCAGGCTTAATGTAGCCTTCGTCACCAGACGCTACGACGACGTCAAATAGTTCATCAAGCTGCCCAGGTTCGAAGCGAATATCAAGTCGCTCACGACTACTAATATTACTCAACATAGCGAGCTTAAAATCAGGCCGTAATGTTTTTACATATTCAACAAGTTCTTCATTACGAATTTCGCCACTGACTTGTTCAGCTAAAAATTGTTCAGTAGTGATACCAATAAGTTCAGCCATTTGCGCAGCAGTTTCCAAAGGGTCAAGATATCCCCGGTCGGAAGCTCGATTGATATCATGCAAGATGACCGCCTTCTCTGGGTCAGAAGCCTCAAGTGCTTGAGCACGGATTTTATACGGGTTACCAATAAACACACCGAAGCAATCAAAAATTACAGCCTTAATCATTACAAATCGCCCCAACTTGTGCCACTATGCACATCTACTTTTAATGAAATTTTGAGTTCAGGCGCAACGCCCTCCATAATCGTCTTCAACATTTCACTCACCTTTTCGGCGTTTTCTTTTGCGCACTCAACCAAAATTGAGTCGTGAATTTGTAGAATCTGTTTTCCAAGGTCGCCAATTTGTTGGTCAACTTGAAGCATTGCTCGCTTCATTAAATCAGCTTCAGTACCCTGAATTGGCATATTTGCAGCAGCGCGTTCTGCACCAGCGCGAACCATAAAGTTAGTACTTTTGATATCAGGGGTTGGGCGACGACGGCCATAATACGTTTCAACGTAACCCTCGTTGCGAGCTTTCGCGAGTGTGTCATCAATAAACTTTCGAATTGGTTTACGGAGTTCAAAGTATTGATCAATAAAATCTTTCGCTTGAGGGAACGACATGCCCGTAGCAGCCGATAACCCGTGCGGGCTCATGCCATATAGAACACCGAAGTTAATTACCTTAGCGGCGCGTCGTTGGTCTTTTGTGACGTCGTCCATAGGAATGCCGTACACTTCGCTGGCTGTTTTTGTGTGAATATCGACATCGCCATTGAAGTCGTTAATAAGTACTTCATCATTCGCCATAATGGCTGCTAAGCGAAGTTCGAATTGCGAGTAGTCGGCACTTACCAAAACGTTATCGCCTTCTGCAATAAAGGCTTCGCGAATTTGCCTGCCCTTTTCAGTACGAATAGGAATATTTTGCAGGTTCGGTTCGGTGCTACTTAGGCGTCCAGTTGCCGCAACGTCCTGGTTGAAGGTTGTGTGAATTCGGTTATCAGCATCAACCAACTTTGGAAGCGTATCGACATACGTATTTTTTAGTTTCGCTAGTTCACGAGTGGTTTCGATAAGTTCAATAATTGGGTGCTGGCCACGAAGTTTATCGAGTTCTTTTTGGCCTGTACTATAGCCAGTCTTACCTTTTTTAATGCCTTGCGTTGGAAGCTGTAGCTTCGTAAACAGCACTTCAGAAAGTTGTGCTGGGCTGCCAATATTAAATTCGTATCCAGCCATTGTATACATTTCTTGTTCGAGTTTTTTGTGTTCATCACCAAGCTTTTCGCTGAGTGTCGCAAAGCGCTCTGGGTCAATTTTCACCCCTGTTCGTTCAATCTGAAACAATGTGTAAGTTAGCGGGAAATCGTACTTATACGCAATGTCGGCTAGACGCGGTTCAGCCTCGAATGCAGTTTTTTGGGTTTCATATACAGTAACAAGCCCAGCTAAGATAGCGAGCGGGTCTTCGGTTTCAGAACCAATAAGTGCAGCGACTGACCTATCGCGGGCCAGTGGGTCTAACAAGAAGGCACCTTGTCGTAAATCGTGTACATCGTCGAAGCGCGCAGCTGCACCAAGTTTATCAAGTGCATGGTATAACGCTTTGGCATCGTAGCTGACAGTTCGTGCCATAACCAGCGCGTGCCAGAAATTACGGTCAACGTCTTTAATGGGTTTTTTAGATGCACTTTTACCATCGACTGATATCCATACATCATCGCCAAATACTTCAACAAATACTGGGCCATCAATCATAAGTGGCGATGGCCAAGCAACTTCTTTTAGCGGTTCAGTAGACACCTCTTCAAGCTCTTCAATAATTTCTTCAACATCAACAACTTCATCGCCAATTTTCATGTGCTTCGGAAGCCGTTTAATAAGTGATGTGAATTCGTATTTGTGCAGGACTTCAAGAATCTTATCAACGCGAGTGCGTTCAATGTCAGCCTCTTCCCAATCGAGCTTAATTGGAGCGTCAGTAAAAATAGCTGCAAGCTTTTGGCTCATATATGCAGAGTCTTTGCCTTCGGTTAAGTACTTCTGTTGTGCACCCTTCACCTCATCAACGTGTGCGTAAATGCCGTCTAAATCTCCATACGAATTAAGAAGCTTTTCGGCAGCCTTCGGGCCAACGCGCGGCACACCAGGAATATTATCGCTACTGTCCCCCACTAACGCCTTGTAGTCGATAAACTGGCTTACTTTTACACCGTACTTGGCTTCAAACGCTTCGTCGTCGTAACGCACAAGGTCGCTACTCCCGGTTCGAGTAATATACACACCCGTGTTGTCGTCAATTAATTGCAGAAGGTCGTAATCACCAGTAATTAAACAAGCTTCAATGCCGTCTTCTTTTGCTTGGGCCGCAAAGGTACCCATAATGTCGTCAGCTTCGTATTGGTCAAGTTCGTACAGTGGCCAGTTAAAAGCTTCGAGTACTTCGCGCAAGATTGGCAGTTGTGCATAAAAATCATCAGCAGGCTTGGTACGGCCGGCTTTGTACTCCGAAAAGATTTCGAGACGTTTATTGGCACTCGTGCCTTTAATATCCCAGGCAACAGCCACATAGTCAGGTTCGAGCTTTTTAATAAGTTCGATAGCAATTGAAGCAAAACCAAAAACCCCGCCCGTAGGAGTACCGTCCGGTAAAGAAAGCCCGGGCATCGCATAGTATCCTCGATAAAATACGGACTTTCCGTCAATTACTGCAAGCCGTTTCATGTTTTTAGTATAACACTGACGGGAGTAGTACCGATGATTAAAGGTTTTTATTCTGTTCGTGAGCTAATTGGAATAGGCGGGCAACTTCTTGAGGGGTTTTACCTCTCAATTTTTTACGCTCTTGCGATGACATGCCCCCATAAATTCCTTTTCTTTCATCGTTTTCAAGTGCGTATCTTAGACACAATATACCAACATTACACCTGCCACAGATTCTTTTCGCTTCAACGTTATTATCGGCCCTGTCGGGTACAAATATGTCTGGAGAAGTTTGCGTACATAACGCATCGTCTTGCCATCGAAGACGGCTCTGTTGCGTAGAGCTTTCATTGTCGTTAAAATGTTCGTAATTCCCAGCCATAACCGACGTCTCCTTTAATTGCCATATAATAAACCTCCCTATGGCGCCTCGCAAGCAAAAGCACGATAATCTGTTACAATACCCTTATGACACATCACGAAAATCTCAAAATTGTTGCCTTTGTCGGCCTCGCTGGCTCAGGTAAATCGACTGCCGTTGAATACTTTACTGGAAAAGGATATCCAAAAGTTTACTTTGGTGGCGTTATTCTTCAAGCCATGGAAGAAGCTGGCATTGAACGAACTGCTGCAAGTGAACAAAAATTCCGCGAAGATGTACGCGAGAAAAACGGCAAAGACTTTGTTGCCAATAAAATTGTTGAACAAATTAAGCACTTAGCAGCATCCGGACAGCACCGCATTATCGCTGACGGCTTGTATACCTGGACTGAATTCCTCGTACTCAAGAAAGCCTTCCCTGGCGAATTAAGCCTCGTAGCAATCGTTACACCGCGCCACCTACGCTACCACCGCCTATCAGAACGAGCAATTCGCCCATTCACTGCAACTGAAGCGCATGAACGCGATATTACCGAAATTGAACACCTTGAAAAAGGTGGCCCAATTGCGATTGCTGACCACTACGTCATTAACGACGGTTCGGTTGAAGAGTTAGATAAGAAGTTATCTGATTTGCTTGAGAGTTTAGACTTCTAGTTCTGAACTGAGACACGCTCGGTGCCGCCGCCTGCTGCAGGGCGCTGTACAAGAATTTCACGTCCATCAGGAAGGAAGAAATCAGAGAGCGGAGCTTGTTTTTGGGTTGCTCCAACCTTTGTGATGTACGGCTGGCCATTATCGTAATGAACGTCAACAACATCTTTGCCAATTGTTACTGAACGCGGTGAACGCGCACGGAGTACATCAAGCACCTCTTGATCATAGTACTTTTGAATTGAAATATTTTTACTATAAATATAAGAAACTAACAGCTCGTCGATAACATACATGTCACGGGTTTGGGCAGTTTTTTCACGAATTATTGCGCGAATAGTTTCGTCGGTAATAAGTTCCGGTGCGTCTGAATTCTTTAACGCATCCAATTCATCTTTAGGAATAGTCTTTTCGAACCAATCAAGTTCGTCTGCGATTTCTTTTAAGGCTTGTTGGGCAATACCTGGCTTTTGTAACACTCGCGCTTCAAGAAGTTTACGGCTTTCCTCGGGAATAATATCGTGAGAACTTGGAACGGGCTCCCCTACTATGATAGAACCGAACTTCAACTGCTCTTGTTCGATTACCCGGCCACCATCCAAACGAGGAAGGAGCTGTTCGGCACTCAGCATACTTGGAATTTTAGTTGCATACCGAGCAATAACTTCAGGCTTCACAATAAGCGTCCGGTCAATGATTTGATGCAATTGGTCGCCTTGGCGGCTTCGTGAAGTGTACCAGCGAGGGAATCCAGCTATGTACTCGTGCGTTTCTTCAGCAGCAACACTTCTGTCGCTAATTTCCCGCTGGGTTGAACCTTCGTTTCCAAGAATATGTAAATACTGCTGGACCTTACGTCGCTTCACAGATTTTTCATACACTAAGTCAATCATGCCAGGCGTGAAGTCGTCTCGTAGCAACTCCTCTTCTTCTGGCTTTGGAGGAGTGTAAACAATATTGTCAGGGCGAATACCGAGCGTTTTAAACACCTTGCCTACAGCTTTCGTCACTTTTTCAACTTTGCTTGGTTGAAGGTCGAAATCTTCGGCAAATCTTTCCCAGTTCTCTTCGCCTTGAAGTGCGGTCATGATATCAAGCTGAGCCATAAAGTCGTCTTTAGAGGTAGGACGCACAAACTTTTCCCATTCGCGGCTGTCTTTTTTTGTGAAATCTTGCAAACCGCCCGCATCGATAGCAATAGCAATTAATGCCGCTCGTGCTAAGTGAATCTGAGTCCTGCCTGTTTTCGCTTCAACAAGGCCGCGAGACAGCTCTGGCATAATTGGGAACTCATCCATCGACTTGCCTATGTCAGTAATTTCATGGCCACGCTCCAACGCACCAAGGTGCGTAAGGTTCAACTCGGCTTGTAGAATGTCAGATAACTCAACCTTATTCATAAGGAAAGGATCAAGATCAGTAAGGCGTTTCTTTAAACCAGCAACTTCAAGAGTAACCCTTGAAAGGTTACTGTCATAAATTTGCGCACGTGGATACGCAGCACGTTCTGCAAAAGATTTATATTCCATTTCAGGTGTTTCAACTTCAAAACCACGCGCAGTCATAATGTCATCAATCACTGTAATTGGCTTCACAAGCCACCCCACACCACCAGGAACATCACGAGCCGCTCGTCCCCACATTTGAGTGATTTCCGCTTGAGTAGCGTCGTCAGGAGGCAAGCCTTCTACTCCGTATTGGTCAAGTTTTTTACGATTCACCGTACCATCAGCGATAACGAGAGTACAGCCGGCAAACGTAATACCAGACATACCTGCTGGGGTTGAAACGATTGCAAGCCGACTGCCTTCAGGAACTGGGTCAGTAAAAACATGCCGGCGCGCGTTGGTTGTAAGCGAACCAATAAGTTTTCGGAACACTACATTTTGTGATGAGCCCTTCTCTTGGGCTTCTAGCATTTTGTTTGTTTCTTTAATAAAGTGTTCAAGCTCTTTTTCGCCACGAGTAAATATCATCGCCTTGTCGTGGTCTTCGCCAATTTCCACGTACGCCTCCATAGCGCTTACATCTGGGTGTTCACTTGTAGTAACAGGGAACGGACGGCCTTCGATTTTAACGACTGGCACAGTTTTCTCGTTATTAAGGTCTTTATAGGTAGCCTGAACAAATGCTTCATCCATCGTTGCACTCGCCAGTACTAATCGCCAGCCTTCGTTATCTGCAACAGCCAGCGCAGAGCTTGCTAAGGCGATTTCTGTATGCAAATCTTGTTCGTGAATTTCATCGTTAAAGACAACGATATTCTTGCCTTCATACTTTTTGCGAATGTCTTCTTCCATACGCAAGAATGTTTGCGGAGTCATGACCGTTGCAACGCTATTTTCGCTCTTTTCGCTTCGTTCACCGTGCACAATATCAACCATGTTGACGGCATTATCGCCAAAATGTTCGCTCAGCTCATCGCGCAAACGGTCACCTAGGTTATCGGCAATAATTTTACGTGGCACAAGTGCATATACATGGTCATAGCCAGATTCAATTAAAAATTGAACACCCTGAGTACTCTTCCCTGTTCCTGTCGCACCAGTAATAATCGAGACTTTATTGTCACGAACACTTTCTTGGATTTCTTGTTTCTTTGTATACGCAGCGAGTTCTTTGTTTCCAAGGTCGATGAGCCGTGGTTGCAAGAGTAATTGCTCTTCGTGACGTTGTTTGAATTTTTCAATTTGTTTCTGCCTATCAAGATGTGATTGAGCGCGCTGAACCTCAAGTGCGGTCCGACCTTCATGCGCAACAAGACCACGTCGGCTACTACCGTGACTTTTGCCTCGTTGAGGATATGATACGTTTCCACTAAATCGCTCTGCCATTACTCGTTACTGTACCACCTCTACCCCTGTTTTCAAACCATAAACAAAAACGCAGGTCGTCGATATGACGCCTGCGTTTTATATGATACTTACCGCTGGGGCTAAGAAAGGTACTCGTGTAGTTTCTTTGAGTCTTTGTGCTTACGAAGTTTCGCAAGTGCTTTGGCTTCAATTTGGCGAATACGTTCACGGGTAACCGCGAATTCTTGGCCTACTTCTTCGAGTGTGTGGCTTTTACCATTTTCAAGGCCGAAACGCATCTTGATGATTTTCTGTTCACGGTCTGAAAGTGTTGAAAGGATAGCTTGCACTTGTTCTTTCAATAGTTGGTTTGCAGCTGACTCTTCAGGAGTTGCAGAATCTTCGTCTTCAATGAAGTCACGAAGTACTGAATCTTCGTCGTCACCATCACGGCCAACACCAGCGTCAAGTGAAGTAATGTCTTGTTTAATTTTCATGACATATTCAACTTTTTCTGGTTCCATCTCAAGTTCTTTTGCAAGTTCTTCGATAGTTGGTTCACGGTTAAGCTCTTGAGTCATTCGACGTTGCGTACGAAGTAACTTGTTGATTGTTTCAACCATGTGTACTGGAATACGGATTGTACGAGCTTGGTCAGCAATCGCACGAGTAATCGCTTGGCGAATCCACCAAGTTGCGTATGTTGAGAACTTGAACCCTTTGTCCGGGTCAAACTTTTCAACGGCACGAAGAAGACCAGTGTTACCCTCTTGGATAAGGTCGAGGAAATCAAGTCCACGGCCACTGTAACGCTTAGCGATTGATACAACCAAACGCATGTTCGCTTCAGCCATCTTGTCTTTAGCTTTCTTTTCACCGGCTACAACACGGTGTGCAAGTGCTAGTTCTTCTTCTGAGTTAAGAAGTGGAATTTTACCAATTTCACGTAGGTACAAACGGACACTGTCATCACTGGCATCGTCAAAGTACTGTTCTTGGCTAAGAACGTCTTCGTCTGTATCAACTTCTTCTTCCTCTAAGTCTTCGGGCGCTGGGCCTTCGATAGGAAGTGCATCCATAGCAGCGACAATTTCTTGAGTTTGTTCTTCGATTGCAGCGTCTTCGTCAGCAATTGATTCTTCTTTTTTCTTACCTCTTGGCACGTGGTATCTCCTTAATAAGTTCGTTTAGGGCTTGGCGTAATTGGAGCGCCTCTTCATCATTGCCTTTATCTTCGGCAACACGTAAAGCGGCGGTCAATTCATCTTTTTTGGTTTGCTTGTGTTTTGTTACGATAATGCGAACGAGGCGGGCGGTTTCAAAGTAGCGATCTTCATCACTCCATTCGCCATAGCGAGCGTCGGCTTTTAATAGTAATATTTTAACATAGGTGTCTAGTTCCTGCAATTCCTTAGGGGTTACTTGCACGGTGTCGGTTGAAGTTTTGGCAAACTCCAAAACAACTTTTCGGTCGTCATTTGAGAGCATTTTTTCATCAAGTTCCAACAATAGTTCCCGAACAGCTGGATACAGAAGTGCGAGTGCGAGCAGGCTGTCTTCGTGCGCATTTTCGTCTATTACTGTTTCGCCGCTGTATTTCACTTCTTTTAGGACTGGGGCAGCTTCCTCTTCTTTTGATTCAAACTTTTTTCGAACTGTTTCGAGAGTTGTGGAAGTATAGCTAGCAATTTTCTTTAGATAAAATTCTTGTTCAACTGGGTCTTGCAGTGCGCGCACCACCGTTAAGGCAGCTGTTGTAAAGTGACGCTTACCAAGTGGAATGTCCATATTTTCGCGTTTCGTGTATTGGGTAAGGAGCCAGTCAACCACGCCTTCGGCATCATCAATTGCCTTCTGCCAGAATTTGACGTCCTTTTGAATAAGCTCGTCAGGGTCTTTAACGTCTTCCGGGAGACTAATAATTGTGAGTTCAGTACCAACATGTTGTGCAATAGGAATAGAACGTTCAGTGGCAGCGAGGCCAGCCTTATCGCCATCGTATGCCAAGCGGACATTCGGGCTGAGTCGCACTAGCGCCTTTAAGTGCTGTTCGGTCATCGCCGTCCCTGCCGTTGCCACTACTTGAGTAATGCCAACTTGGTGGCTACTCACAACATCAAGGTTCCCTTCCACAACAACCGCGTAATCATTTTTGCGAATTGCCTCTTTCGCTTGGCTGAGGCCAAATACGTGGCGACTTTTATCGTATAGCGGTGACTGCGGAGTGTTTAAGTATTTTGGCGCATTCGGTGCGTCTTCTAAAATACGGCCAGTAAAGCCAATCACCTGTCCCGATGCGTCCATCAACGGAACCATCATACGGCCACGGAATAAATCACCACCAAAGCGGTTAATTAAGCCGCCGTCAGAAAGCTCTTGGTTGGTGAAGCCTTTTTTGTGCAAGAACTGAACAAGCGCATTACCAGAATCCGGCGCATAGCCAATTTGGAACGTTTGAACAATTTCTTTACTTAAGCCGCGCTTTTTAAAGACGTATTGAAGGGCACGGTCATTTTGCTTCAAGCTTTCTTGGTAGTAAAGCGACGCCCAGCGGTGTGCTTCAAGCAAACGGCGTTTCAGCTTTGCAAGCTCTTGGCTCCCGCTTGAGTCGTGATCTGCTAATTCAATGCCAGCACGACGCGCTAATAGTTCAAGGGCTTCACGAAAATCAACACCTTCCACTTCCATGATGAAACTAAACACATCACCACCCTTGTTTGAAGAGAAGTCATGCCAAATGTTTTTTTCGGGACTCACGATGAAACTCGGTGACTTTTCACCCGAGAACGGACTTAAACCTTTGAAGTTTCGTCCAGCTCGTTTTAGCTGTACGTACTCTCCAACGACATCCTCAATATTCAACCGAGACCGAATCTCTTCTTTGGCATCCTGCATAACTTGATTATAGCACCCTTTACCTCTGTTATTGATTGTGCTTAAATGGAGTCAATGAATCCTCAGCAAGAATTGCCCCCTAACTACTTAGATCAGATTGCCCCACAGGCTGCAAAGCGCTCTTTTGTACTCGGTAGGACACCTCTTATTATTCTTATTGTCATATTAGCTATCGTTATTGTTGGTATCTTAGCGGCAGTCGCTAACCAAATTGGCGCATCTCGCACACAACCGTGGGAACGTCTGGCCGCTCGCCTAGCGACTACCAGCGAAATTGCCGCAAGCTCTGAAGGTAAAATTAAAAATAGCCAGCTACGCTCAACAAACAGCAACGTGAAAATCTCACTGACAAATACTCAGCGAGACCTCGCTACTCCTCTAACCACAATTGGTATTAATAGTGAAAAACTCACTCCTTCAGTTGTCAGTTCAGAGTCAGGCACAGAAATGCTAGCTCGCCTCGAAGATGCACGATTGAATGCGAAGTACGACAGCACGTACGCACGCGAAATGAGCTTCCAGCTTGCAAACCTTCTTACATTGCTACGACAGCTCTACTCATCAAGCTCAAACGTTGCCAATAAGTCATTTTTACAAACAACGTACGACAACTTTGCACCAGTTCAGAAAAGTCTATCTGAATTTAGCGCTTCAAACGAATAAATTACGCAGTTACTAGTTGGTAGCTAAGGTTAGCTAAGTCTTTTACGTCTTCGTCGGGCAATTGGCCGGTAAGGATAATGGTGTTCCAATGTTTCTTATTGAGGTGGTAGCCAGGGACAACCGTTTCGTATTTCTCACGAAGTGTTTCAGCAAGGATTGGGTCGCATTTTAAACTGACACGGAGTGGTTTACTATTGTCGTCTATAAGGGCAAACATCTTAGCATCGCCGTCGTCTTTGTTCCCTACTTTATAGACACTCGTGCCTTCGCCAAACGGAAAATCGAGCCAAGTATTTGGAAAGCTCAGTAGGTATTCTTCAAGTTCTTTATGATTCATAGTTCTATTCTACAGGCTTTTATAGGGAGCTTTCAACTGTGACATGGTTGAAGACCATACCATTCGCTGTTCAATAGCTGTTTGTTCAGCAGGTGTAGCGGGCTTCGTAATTTTGTTTGCACTGTTTGAACCAACGACTCCAAACGAATAATTGAGTGATAATTTTTCAAGTTTTTGGTCTTCCGCTTTTTGCAAACAAGTATCGTGATACGCACCACATTCAGCACCAAGCGTTAACCATTTTTCTAGTGATTCAGATGATGCAGTGTCACTTTCCATAACAACGCGAATCGTACCCGAACGCGTCACTTCGGCTGCGCCCTGTTGATCAAAAATAAAGTTACCCATAGAGTACACGATTAATTTGCCGTTGTAGGCTTCAGTACTTTGCACCCAGTGTGCGTGGTCACCAAGCACCATATCAGCACCATGGTCAATCATCGAACGATAACTGTTCATTTTAATTTGGTCAGGAGCAGCAGTGTATTCGGCGCCAGAGTGCGGCATTGCAATCACTGGCATGAGTTTAGAGTACTTCTCCATTTGGGCAAGCGAAGCTTGTGATGGTGTTCGGAATACTCCGTGGTAGCCACATAGCGCTACAGGCAACGTATGTTTTTTCTGTGTGCCATTATCGTATTTCACCGTTACCGGGTACGACATAACGTCACACGCGTCCTCAAGTACTTCTGGGTTGTAGTTGCCGAAGTACTGAATGCCGCTTTTATCGAGCTGCTGTTTGGTTTCAGCAAACCCTTCAGCGCCACGGTTGTCTGTGTGGTTATTTGCAAGGCTAACAGCCGTGAACCATTTCGCAGCTTCGGGGAGGTAATCTGGTGAGCAATTAAACGAGAGTGTCGCCTCTTCCTGCGCTACGGTTTGCGAAAAGCCAGCAACCGTCGGGCATTCCAATCCAGTCACCCACGCGTCGTATTGGTCACGATTAAATTCATTTAAACGAGAAAATGGATAGGCAGTTTTTAGCTCGCTATCCATTGACCATTTATTTATATTGCGGCCCCAGAAAGTGTTACCGCTAAAAAGACTATTTGATGTTATCGATACCGGTTTTGGTTCAGCTTGTACTGCGGGCTGAACCGGAGTTTCGGGTGTATTCTGGTGCAGGCTTGATAGAAAGTACCATCCCACAACAGCTGCAAACGCCAAGCAAACAAGAATAGTTCCAACTACCAACACCCCTTTATGCTTATGACTTCGCAGCTTCATAATAGCCCTATTGTAGCACTGTAACTACTTAATTTTTTCCAAGTAATATTGCAGTTCTTCAATACTGCCGCGAATATCACTTAAGGCACGGTGGGCTTCAGGTTTAGAAAATTTCTTTTTAAACTTGTGTTCAAAAACAACCTTCCATGCGCTCACATCAAGCATGCGGTAATGCAGGCGTTTGTCTAGGCGACCCCACTCATTGACGATAAACTTTCGGTCTTGGTGGATAGAGTTGCCAGCCAAAATAACCCGTTCATCAGCAGGAAACCACTCATCGAGAAATGCGAGGAGTTCGTTCTCAACTGTTCGGCCATTTTTACCGGTGGCATTTTGAGCAATAAGCCCAGCGCGAACATCAGAATACTTTTCCCAAAACTCGCCAACCATTCGTTTTTTAATAAGGTTCGGGCCAACTTTTTTAACCGCTTCATAGGTTGCGAGTTCTTTTAAGTCCCAATCAGTGACAATTGCAGCGACTTCTAAAATACGGTCTTTTTCTGGGTCGAGGCCGGTCATTTCTAAATCAACCCAAAGTAAGCGAGTTGATTTTTTGCTGCCTGATTTTTCAGCCATAATTATTGCTTCTTCTTGTCGAGCTTATCAAGACGGAATATGTTTACGAGCCAGTAAATTACGAGTGCAGTTGCAACTAATGTAATAAGTGAAGAGAGTGCTGCACCCCAAGCGAAGGTAGCCGAACGACCCCAAGCTTCGAATGTCCAAGTAGCGTTCACTAAGGCGTCTTGCGAACCGACGATAAATTGAACAACTGGAGTAATGAAGCCTTCAACGATTTTCTTTACTGTGTCGCTCGCAGCAACACCTACCGCTAAACCAATCGCGAGGCCAATAACACCCTGGGTACGGATAAACTCAAAAAAGCCTTCTACGTGCTTTTTACTGTCGTTGGTAACAACGCTCACAATTTTAGTAGCTTTTTCTTTTGCAGCTTGTTTCTGCTTTTTTTCTTTTTCAGTCAGCGCCATGTGAGTCTCCTTAGTTCTGAAATATATGTATGAATTATAACACTAGCTAACGAGAGAATAGAGTGCTTGCATTCTATTCCGAGTAGCGACGTATTGTGAGCCACAAAGTGGCGATATAGCATTGGTTGAATAACCAGGAGGAGATAGGTACAGGAGTGGGGCGTGCAGCTTATGAGCCGCACTACCCCACCCCGGATTCGTATGCCTAGGCGGCCGAGACGGTCACGAGGATTTTCTTCGGGTATTCCTTACCCTTCGAGCCTTCCGTGGCTTGCTCCACCACTTCGCGTTCAACCTTGAAGTGCGGATCTTCCGCGAGGGTGTCGACGGCTGCTAACAGCTTTGCCGTCTGGTTCTCGCTGCATCCGAAGAGTGAAGCGATGTTGCTTTGGAAGCCGGGGGTATCCCGCGGTTCGTAGTCGATGAAAAGGAACGGGCGTTCGACGGCGAGCATTAAAACGTCTTCGTAGGGCTTGGGCATTTCTCCTCCTAGTTGTGGGTGTGAAAATTAATTCACGGTGCGACAACCCGTTTTAACAAAACATCGCCGAGATTTACCTCGGCGTGTTTGGCAAATACGGATTGAAGCTGTTATTATATGCCCGTTTTAACAATTCGACAAGTGTCGTTATTTATTATACGCAGCTTGAATTAACCCAACAAACAAAGGGTGTGCTCGGTCTGGGCGACTCTTGAATTCAGGGTGCGCTTGAGTAGCCGTAAAGTACGGGTGTTCTTTCGCTTCAATATATTCAACAAGTTTGCCATCTGGAGACGTTCCAGAAATAACCAACCCACCTTTTTCAATGTCAGATGTAAACTTTTGGTTCACTTCATAACGGTGACGGTGTCGTTCAATAGCAGTATCGGTTCCATAGGCTTTTTCAACGACAGAACCAGGTTGTAGTTTCGCTTCGTAATCACCAAGTCGCAAGGTACCACCAGTAGATTCTTTGCCCGCTTGGCCTTCCATAATGTATACGACGTCTTGCTTGGTTGTTTCGTCGAACTCAGTACTATTCGCTTCTTTTAAACCAGCTTTACGAGCCGCAGCGATAACCGCTACCTGCAAACCTAAACAGAGGCCAAGATAGGGTTTTTTGTTATCAAGTGCAAAACGCGCAGCGGCAATTTTACCTTCGATACCACGCTTACCAAAACCGCCAGGTACCAATAAACCATCCATCGATTTTAGTTCAGCTTCATCAGCCTCTTCGGCATTGATCCAGTTCAAATCAAGGCCGACACCCACTTCCCACGCAGCAGCTTTCAGCGCTTCAAGTACGGAAATGTAGGTATCTTCATTATCGAGATATTTAGCGACCATACCAATTTTGACAGTGTCTTTATAAACAGTATTTTGAGCTTCAACAAGCTTTGTCCACTTTGAAAGGTCTGGCTTTACGTGGTTACCCGTAAAGCGCTCAAGTACTGGGCCAATACCACTGGCGTACACAGTAAGAGGAATTTCGTAGACAGTTTTAGCATTCGGCAAAAGAATAACTGCATCATCAGCTACACCGCTAAAGCGGGCAATTTTTGAGGCGATATCAACAGGTGCAATTTCATCAGTACGAACAACGACACAGTCTGGAACAATACCAAAGCCACGTAAATCATTAAGTGCATTTTGTGCAGGCTTTGATTTAAATTCTTTACTGGTTTGAATAAACGGTACATATACTACGTGTACATAAAAACAGTTTTCGCGACCAACGCGGCTCGCAAAGTCACGAATAGCTTCAACAAAGCTAAGCCCTTCGTAATCCCCTACTGTTCCACCAATTTCAACAATGTGAACATCAGAACCGACGGCAGCATCAGCAATAGCGTCTTTAATTGCACCCGTTAAGTGCGGCACAAGTTGTACTGTTTGACCGTTGAATTTACCAGCACGCTCATCGGCAATAAGCTGGCTTAAAAGACGACCCGAAAGAGTAGCGCTCTTTTGCGTCACTTCAATATCCAAGAAACGCTCGTAGTGTCCAAGGTCAAGGTCGGTCTCGGCGCCATCTTTAGTGACGAAACATTCTCCATGCTCCCTAGGATTCAAAAGGCCCGCATCTACGTTAAGATACGGGTCGCATTTTTGAATTGAAACTTGAGCCCCTTTGGCTTGTAGAATTGCACCAATACTGGCTGCGGTAATACCCTTACCGACGCCCGAAAGCACACCCCCAGTTACAAAGATAAATTTTTGTTTGTTCCCCATGCTAGTTTTGCACCTCCATGGGATTTTATTGTAGCACCTAAATAGTTAAAAGCGCTACATGTACGATGTTGTAGTATTGTCACTACGCTACGGGTAGCGTTAACTTTCAATAATAGCGTCTGCAGATGTACCCTGTTTATAGTACTTGAGAGTAGGTTCATTCATACCCCACGCCTGTTGCACGTAGTTAAGAATCTCCCAAGAACGAATCACCTCTTCACCACCGGTAAAGATAGCTTTTTTGCCTGCAATTGCCTCAAGAAGTACACGTTCGTATGCATCGAGTTTTCGGTTGTCGCTTGGCGCCTTGCCTTCTTCAAACACGTCACTCGTTCCGTCTTTATAATGAACCTCTATATATGAGCGTTTTTCGTTTAATGCCTTACCGGATGTTAAGCGGAGTGGCACATCCTGCCAATTTTCGTCATTACTCGAAAGTTGAATACTCGCGAAAGTTTCAGTTTGACTCCCTGGGTTTTGAGCCTCTTCTTGATAGCCCTCGTACTGCGCACGAATACTATCTTCAGCTGTCGCTACATTAATTGAATTAAGGGCTGCAAGCCGCATAGCCGGAATTTGATCATTGGTAAATTCAGCAGGTACCTTCATAACTACCAACGAGAGCAGTTGCATTAAGTGTCCCTGAATAAAGTCACGCAGCGCACCGGTTTGTTCGTAGAAGTTAGCTCGGCCTTCAATGCCAATACTTTCTGAAGCGACAATTTCGATGGCCTTAATTGAGGCGTTACCCCAGCTGTGGTGATGGTTTTCAGCATCGCGGCGCAAACGAATTACTTCAGCAGACACTTCTTTAGCCATGTAGTGGTCGATACGGAAAATCTGTTCTTCGGTGTAATATCGAGCGGTTCGTTGCAAAAAGTCTTTTGCTGAATCAAGGTCATAGCCAAATGGCTTTTCAAATAGTAAGTGAATGTCTGGACTATTAATACCAGCGGCACCGAGTAAATCAACAATTTGCGCAGCAGCTCCGGGAGGAACCGATAAGTACATTAATGTTTGGTCAGCACCGTACGCTTCTACGGCTTCTTTAAGGCCAGCGTAATCCCCTGCTTCTGCCAAATCCATCGTGTAGAGTTCGGTGCAGTCAGCGACGCTCTGATTGCCTGTAGAATCAAGGACTAGCTGTTTCACATCAGCTTCACGGCGAGACACACCAAGTATTGATAAGTCACGCCCTGGGTTGTCATTGATAATGTGTGATAATGCTGGCAGTAATTTGCGACCGCTTAAGTCGCCGGTAATTCCGAATATAACGAGAAGTGTTTTCATATGGTCTTAGTATACACCCCTCAAATAGTAATTGCTATACTTTATATAGTATTAAGGTTTAAGCAAAAGCTTATTGACTTTTTATTACTTATTTGGTATAATATATAAATTCGTACCTACCCAATTCACTAGACATGGAGGTGTCATGAGCGCCAACCGGCTCTTTCGACAGCAAGACAAGCGTGACGCCCGTCAGGACATCGCAACCCAGCTCATCGAGACCAACTCCGAAGCCGAAGCCACCCCTCAGGAAGAGGAAGCCAAGCTGCGGATGGAATCCGAGCTCGAAGAAGACCGTCGCCAGACCATCCTCAGCGGGTTCGACCCCGACTCGCGGCCACTTGAGAAGTTCAAGACCGGCAACGACTTCGAGTTCGCGCTCAACGACATCACGTTCCTCTCCAGAGAGGAAGAAGAAGCCGCCGAAGCAGTTCGTCGCCAGCTCCCGTACACGGGTATCCCCTGGGACGTTGACCTCAACGACTACCTCCCCTCCGAATCCGAGCTCGATGAGCTCAGCGCGTTCGACGGAGTCGACTACATGTCGCACTTCGACCACTACGACGCAGTCGGTCACGAAGTGTAACATCGGCAGTACGAATTAACCCCGGGAGAGTATCCCGGGGTTTTTTCTATTCAAATTGTATCTCAGACTTTAACCAAAGCTGGTTTAAGGACTATTGGCAACCTTCACACATAGTGAGGTCTGCTGGGTCAAGTGGTGCTGCGAACATGCCACGAGCAGCAGCGTCTTCGCTTGCTTGTGCTTGTGCGTTTGCCATAGCTAGGTCGATTGCTGCAAGCTTTTCGTCTAGGCTCATGTCGTCTGTGATAATTGTTGTTGCGTTCATGTTTGTTATTCCCCTGAAATGTTATTCAATTATTTTGTAGTGCTTATGTTTAATAATTATACGCCACATATAGCGTTTGTCTATACATTTTTAGCTGTAAAAATACCAACAGTTTCCGGTCGATTTACTACTGTTAAGTTGCCCTATAAGGAGCTTGTATCCGGTAGCTTGTTCAAAATAGGTTGGAATTTTGCCAATTTTAGCCACCATAAGTTGCTTTGCGGACGTTGTAGACTCGTCATCAAGCTTTGTTACGGTGCCATTAATGTAAATCCCCTTAGGTCCCCGACTTTCGTCTGGTGAGAACAAGGTAAGGCTCACGCGTGGGTCACGCTCAACATTTATTGAGTGTACTTTGTCTTCGTATGAAAACCAGTAAACGGCTTCATCATCAGAAAAAATATGTACAGGTGAAGACCACGGTGAGCCGTCTTCGTTAATAGTAGCGATGGTCCCCAGGATGTTTTCGTTAAGAATTGCCCTAGCTTCATCAAACATTGCTTATTTTCCGCCGTTAACTTCGTAACTAGTGTTTGTACTTTCAAAGAAGTTTACAAGCTCAAGTGTGTCATTGGCAGCAGCCATCCACTTCGCTGGGTTAGACACATTGTATTCAGGTTCGAACCCAAGTTCTTCAAGGCGACGGTCAGTCATGTGCATAACGTATTGGTTTACGTAATCTGCATTCAAACCAAGGATACCCTTTGGAAGCATGTCGTTGTTGTAGGCTTTTTCAAGTTCAACAGCTTCAAGAATAAGGCCACGAATTTCAGCAGCAAACTCTTCTGTTTGAAGGTCCGGGTTTTCTTCCATAACAGTAAGAAGCAAGTTGATACCGAATGTAAGGTGGAGGTTTTCGTCACGCGTAATCCAGTCAAGGAGGCTACCAACGTTACGAAGCAAGTTCCTCTGGCGGAAGCTCATACCAACCATGAAGCCACTGTAGAACCAGATACCTTCAAGCACAATGTTGTAAGCAACAAGGCTACGGACAAAGTCTTTTTTGCCTTCTGTTGTATCAATGTCTACATTACCATTAAGCATTTTACCGAGGTACTTGTTTTGGAAAGCAGCTTTATCAGCAAGTGATTTCTTGCCAGTGCCCGCAGCGTAAATTTCTTCACGGTCAAACGGAAATGTTTCAATAATGTATTCGAAAGTCATGAAGTGGTTTGCTTCTTCCCACATCTGCTTTGAAAGGTAGATGTGTGCTTCAGCAGCGTTTACGTATGGGTAAATACCGAATGCGAGTGACTTGTTAATAAGAAGTTCGTTCGGGTTAAGGTAGCTAATAACTGTCTTAAGCGCGTGCTTCTCTTCTTCAGTTAATTTTTCAAAATCACCAAGGTCTGAAGCTAATTGAACTTCGTTTGGAAACCAAGTGTTCGCAACTGCTTGAGTGTACAGGTCGTACGCCCATTGGTAACGGATTGGCTTTAGTTGTAGCCCATCACGAAGGCCGGTGCCTAAGATGCCATGTGTTTCTTCTATTGCTGTATCTGCCATAATATTCTCCTTAGTCTTCTTTCAGGTAATTACTATTAACTGGAATGTTATTTTTTGCACAAAAATCATCAATTCGTTCAAGGTGCTTTTCGATGCGGTTTACTTCGTGCAACGCCCGGTTCGCTTCTCGTTCTACCTTGTGGTAGTTCGAGAGTGCTTCGGTGTGTCGTTGGAAGTACGTCTGTCGAAGGTCGGCGATGATTCTATGAATCTCTTCGCGGTCTCTTTCATCAAATACCTCTTCGGTGAGATGTGGCACTACGCTTGTTTTAAGAACCATCGCTCTTACTCCTCCCTATTTAACTTATTAACGTTTCGCGAATCCGAATCCAACCTTGCCTGAGCTTGCCTTTTGGATTTTCTCAGCTTTGTTCGATTTAACGGTTGTCTGTTCAGACTGGTGACGAGGTTTTACGTGTAGGTAGTAGGTAGTTTTCAAACCACGCTTCCAAGCTTCGATGTAAATTTTCTCGTATTCATCTATGTCGCGAGTGTCGAGGTACATGTTACGGCTAATCGCTTGGTCAACCCATTTTTGCGCCCGGGCTGCAACTTCAATGAAGGCATATGGAGATAATTGGAAGCTTGTCTTATATACAGCCTTGATTTCATCTGGAATCGCTTCGATACCTTGGATGTCGCCTTGGTTAATAAGAAGGTCATCTTTTACTTCATCCCAAAGCTTTAGGCGCTTCAAGTCACGAACAAGGTTTTCGTTCACTTCAAGGAACTTACCATTTAGTGTTGAGCGGCTAAAGATTTGTGAGAATTGTGGGTCGATACCAGGTGTTGTTCCTGCAATGTGCGCGATGTTTGCAGTTGGTGCAATCGCCATAAGTGTTGCGTTACGCATACCCTTCTTCACCTTAGTGCGGAGTGAATCCCAGTCAAGACGAGTCTTTTGGTTTACTTTAACTTTCACCTTGCGGCTGTCAGAAAGAGTATCAAGTGTATCAATTGGCAAGATTCCCTTGTTCCAACCACTTCCCTTGAAGTTAGGGTAGCTACCAAGCTTCTTTGCAAGGTTTGCTGATTCATCAATAGCGTGGAAGCTAATGTATTCAGTGAGTTGGTCAACAAGGTCGTACGCTTCTTCAGATTCGTAGCTGTAACCAAGCTTTTCAATAACATCGCTGAATCCCATGAAGCCAAGGCCAAGTGCACGTGTTGTACTGTTGGCGTGCATAGCTTGTGGCACTGGAAGTTCAGTAATGTCTACGAGGTTATCAAGTTGACGAATTGCGCTGCGTGAGCTTGATTCAAGTCGTTCCCAATCCCAAGTTTTGTCAGCATTAAGGTGTGCGCTAAGGTTGATACTTACAAGGTTACAAACAGCGATGTTGTCGTTGTCTTGTGGCAAGGTAATTTCAGTACAAAGGTTTGAAATGTGGATAGTACCAGTATTGTTGTTCAACGCACGGACGTTAATAGTGTCCTTCCAAGTAAGCCACGGGTGGCTTGTTGCTTGTAGTTGAATAAGAATTTGGCGGAATTGTTGGCGAGCAGACATTTTTTCAAAACGACGCATCTTACCTTCATCGGCCATCTTTGTGTATTCTTTGTAGCGTGCTGAGAATTCTTCACCGTACAGTTCAGTTAAATCCATAGTTTCAGCTGGGTCGAATAGGTACCAGTCTTGATCTTTTTCAACGCGGCGCATGAATTCGTCGCTAATAAATGTAGCGGTATCTGCGAAACGAGTACGAAGGTACGGGTCACCAGAGTTTGCCTTAAGGTCGAGGAATTGTGGGAAGTTAAGGTGCCAGTTTTCCATGTACATAGCAGCTGCACCGGCTTTTTTACCTTTACGGCTGACTGCGAATAAAGCAGTGTCAATCATTTTCATGAATGGGATTGGGCCAGTACTCTCAGTGTTGGTTGTCTTCACTGGGCTACCTGAAGCACGAAGCTTAGTAAAGCCGATACCAATACCACCGGTACCCTTCGCGATAAACATTGTGTCGCGAACGCTACGAGCAATTGATTCCATGTCGTCATCGACGTTCATGAGGAAACAGTTAGAAAGTTGTGGGAAGGCACCACCGGCATTCACACGAGTTGAGCCACCAGGAACATAATCAAGGTTACTCATGTGTGTGTAGAAGTCGAGGGCAGCTTTTGTAGGGTCAGCATCGTTAAGGGATAGACCCATTGCAATACGCATGTGGGTGAATTGAGGGACTTCAATTGGCTCACCACTTCCCTTGCGGAGTGCGTAACGGTTTTTGTTAGTAATAACACCAAGGAACTTTGAGAGGTCGTCTTTACTTGGGTCTAACGCCTTTGCTAGTGTTGCAATGTCGAAGCGGCCGTCAACAAGGCGCTTGTCGAGAAGGCCATCTTTAACGTTATCTTTTAAGAAAGCGTTAAACTTTTTCTCGTGCATCTTCTTCAAATCTTCAGCTGTGTTGTAGTCGCCAAGAATGTTCTTGTATAAGTTCTTTAAAAGTAGACGAGCTGCGATTTTATCGTAGTCAGGATCATCTTTAACATTTTGAAGTGCAGTTTGGATAACCGCTTCGTCAAGTTGCTCACTGGTAATACCGTCAAACAATGTTAGTTGTAATTGTGAGGCAACCTCAACAACTTTTGAAATTTGGTCTTCGAGCCCTTCGCTAGCTTTAACGAGTGCCAAGTTAATTTTATTGGCGTCGTATGCTTCACGTGAGCCATCGCGTTTGACCACAGTAATATTTGTCATTTTCCCCTATATCCCCTTTTTTTGATTGATCATGACACCTCCCCAGGTACCCCTACATATATGCGGGGGTGCAAGAAGAAACCGATTGGAGTCGGTAGTTTTCTCCTCCTTGCCTCATGTGTATTTTTAATCCACTACAATGCGTAGTGCTTAGTGATGACTATAAGCCCCTATATGTAGTTTTTCAAGCATTTTAGCGGGTTTTTTTGACTACACAATCATTCTGTTAATGTTAACCCCTTAAGTTCTACGGGTGGTGGCATGTTTGTTATTTACAACGCTAGATGTGGTGTTATTACCGCTCTTGTCTTACTCTTGTATACTTACATATATGAAGTTTCATTTATCTACCAAAATCCACAGCCTTGGGGTTATTTCATTCCTTACCGGCTTCGCATTAATGGCCTACGAATTAGTGGCCGCCCGTTTACTAGCCCCAACCATCGGAAGCTCTATATATGTATGGACGAGTGTTATCGGAATTATTATTGCCTCGCTTAGCATTGGCTACTGGCTTGGTGGAAAACTAGCTGATGCTCGCCAACGCCCTATCGACGTTGCGCTCCTATGTCTTATTACTGCAGCCTGCGTTATTCTCACGATGTTTGCACACCCAAGTGTTCTTGAGTGGGTTGCCACTTCAATTAAAGACACCCGTGCGCAAGGTATCGTTGCATCACTATTTCTCTTTGCGCCAACCAGCTTCGCACTAGGGTTAATTAGCCCCTACCTCGCAAAACTTAACATTAAAGAGCTCAAAACCGCCGGTGAATCAGTTGCCAACCTAAGCGCATTAAACTCAATTGGCGGAATTGTCGGAACGTTCATTACCGGGTTTGTACTGTTTAGTTATATCGGTTCGAAAGAAACGCTTATTATTGTAGTGCTATGTTTAATTCTTTCCAGCTGGCTGATTGCACCAAAACGATTTCCTATTCAGCGAATCATTATTAGCAATGTCCTTATTGTTGTCATGCTCGTTCCTGCACCTGCTAAGGCTGGGGTTTTAGCACAAATAGATAGTCCATCCGCACACTACACAATTGCAAATATGAACTATGGAGGCGCACCAATTACCGCACTAGCCACAGGCCCTGGTGGCATTCAGTCAGCGGTATATAGCGAAGGGAACGATAACCTTGTATTTTGGTACACAAACTACGCATCGAAAATTATCGAAGCCCAAAACCCTGAACGAGTGCTTGTACTTGGTGGCGGTGCATTTACATTGCCAGCAGCACTCGCAACTAGCCTCCCGAACGCGACAATTGATGCTGTAGAAATCGACCCAGCCCTTGAAGGTATTTCAAAAGAATATTTTTCTTACGAAGACCACGAAAATGTTAACCTTATTTTTCAAGATGCTCGCGCCTTCGTAAACACCAATGAAAATAAATACGACGTTATTTTTGTTGATGTGTACGGAGATAGCTATGTCCCCTTTTCGCTGCTTACGAAAGAGTACGGCGAGCAAATTAACAGGCTGCTAAACCCAGATGGAATGGTAGTTATTAATGCAATTGTTGGCCAAACAGCTGAGTGTCGCGAATTACTATCGGCTATCGATACTGTGTACCGGCCGTTCCTACCTAACGCCTTCTGGGAAACCCGGTCAGGTGTTGAGCTTGCACGAGGAAATTATATATTGGCTTACGGCCATGAAAGTACTGCGCCACTTTCAATGAAAGCTTTATGGCGTGCTACCGGTAACGCATACTCAGACAATTTTATGCCAGCCGAACGGCTACATTATCAATGCGCCCAATCTGTCAGATAATCTTATTTCTAGAAAACGTATATATGTAATTGGTAGGGTGTGAACGTATCGGTCCACACACCGTTTACACGAGTCACCGTACGCGACTCATCGCGTACTGTTGCCGAACCTGAACCGCCATCCAACCAACTAAAGGTGCCTGTAGTATTAGCCGAAGCCGGCTGAGCTTCAGTCCCTGACGCTTGCGCGAACACATAGGTTTGTCCGTTATATTCTCGAACCATCACATCAATAGGCACATCTGCAGTTGAAGAAGTGACTGTCACAAAGGCTGCAGCACTTTCGCGACCACTAGTACCGTTAATAGTACCGAGCTCTTGAGAGTTTAGTACAGGAGCCAAGCTCATAATGCGAGCATTAACCGTCTTCATTTTTGCAATAATCGCATCACCCGTTGGGCGGTCGTAATACAGTGATGACCACACACCCATTTCACCTGTTGAACTTGGTTGGTTACCGCCACCGAAGTCGTGAATAAAGTAAATAATACCGCGAGCACCATGAACAATTGAATTCCATATTGCCGCTTCCATTTGATGAGGAGTAATGGCTGGCGACGCAACATCCCAAGGTCGTGAATTTTCAATAAACATCCACTGCGGCTTAGCTGGGTCATCCATGTTTGTGTAGCGACGCTGAATGTCTACAGAAAGGCCGTAACGATACGCACCATCTCGAGGTTCCCATGGGTCGGTATACCAGTAGTAATCAACACTCGTGACATCAGTCGCCTGTTGGTATAGCGTTAAATCGCCATCTTGTGAACCCGTGTCGTACCCACCGTTTGCGGTGTAATATCCGCCGCCCATCGGTTTCCCGTAATTAATATGCTGAGGTCGCGTCGAATCAACAATTCTATTAGAGACATAGGTGTTGTATATAGTCGTTGGCGAATTAGGGCCATACGGCGCACTTTCGTTCGCACGAAACATGTCAAACTCATCACCTGTTTGCCAACCGATAATCGAGCTTCGGTGTGTAGGGTTATTCTGCAAATAATTTGCATTTGGCCCAGAAGCAAACAGTTTTAATCCTAAATCGACAGCCCTTTGAACGTACGACGGCCCTGTTGTCGTAATCCAATCCCAAGTACCATCAAGTACATTAATGCCAGCATCAACAAGCCCCTCACCAAGGTCGGCATATCCATTTACAACACCGCCATTGCTACTATCAATGTGCGCAGACCATACAGAAAGTGGAAACCATGTATCTGAAGTTGATGGTCCATTTGACCACTGTGCCCAATAAGCTGGGGATGGCCCAGTTTGTGGGGCAGGAGGCGTGACAATTGGTGCCGAAGAGTCAGTACCTTGCTGTAAACGGCGAGCAAATCTACTCATCGCTTATTCCTATCTATAGTCCGCACCAACAAGCGAACCAAACCAGGTAGTTCCACCGTCAATGCTTTCAAATACAAGTATGTCGGTTGCTGCAGCTGTCGTAGTAAGTGTTGGCGCTGTGCCGCTAGGCCATTTCACGCTTCCAGGCCAGGTAACCGTGCGGCTTCCAGTAGCGTCTTGTTTCAAATAAAGTCCAAATGAACAAGCAGTACCAGCAGTTGCGCCAGTAACACTAAAGTTTGTTGCCCCAGTTAAAGTGACACTGAATACATTTCCAGTCGCAAGGTTGAGTGTAGTAGCCCCGGTGCGATTTCCTAATGCGCTCAGAGTTTCTACACCACCGCCAGTGCTTAACGCCGCTAAGCCATTAAGTGGTGTGTTTACCCATTTAGCTGTACCCGAGTTATACCCAAGCAATTGATTTGCTGATGGTGTTGTAATTGCAACATCGGTTGCAGCGGCTATTGTTGTAATGCCACCACTGCCTGCGGCCGTCCAGTTAAAGGTAGTCCCGTTATATCCAAGTACTTGTCCGTTCGCTGGTGAGTTAGCAGCATTTAACTTTGCTGGCGTAACACTCGCGTTAGTAGGAATACGCTGGTCCGACAAACGAGCATCGTTCGTTGCGACCACCGCCTGTCCGGCTGTTTGTAACGTTCCGGTAAAGTTTTTTATGCCAGTAACAGTTGCGTCCCCCGTAAGGTGAACAACCGCACTGTCGTTTGCTTTAGTTGCTAAACCTGGAACAGTCGGGCTTGCTGATGTACCTGCAAGATCGCCTGCTAATTGTATAAGGCCTTTTGTGCCAGCGTCCGCATCGGGTACGGCACCATTAGAAGTAGGTGTAGTCCATGCAAGACTAGTGCCAGAATATCCAAGCACCTGGCCAGATGATGGTATTTGTGCAGCTAGTTTTGCTGCAGTAATACTACTGTTTTTAATTGAACCGTCATCATTATGCGATGTTTTAAGAAAATCATTGAGCAGATCACCCCAAATGCTTTCATCTCCCCCAACTTGTGGCAATCGAGCCATGACACAACCTCCTCGAACAGAATTATGAGCTTATGCTTAGGATAGTAACAGTTTGGAATATAAATCACAACACCGACACCTTTAGTGCAAAATCTCATTAATAGATACATAAACTTGGCGGAGAGGATGAGATTCGAACTCACGGTACAGTTGCCTGCACACACGCTTTCCAAGCGTGCGCCTTCAACCACTCGGCCACCTCTCCAGACGTACTTATTGTAGAGAAAAATGTGCTTTTCTCAAGGCATTGTTATTTCCACTGCAAACAAGTAGTTGCCGTATCGGCAAATTCATCTCATACTATAAGGTAATGCCTGACACAAAAAATCCTCCAGTTATTGTTTTAAAAGAGCTTAAAAAGCGATTTGGAATTGGCGATGCCGAACACTATGCACTCGATGGCATCAACTTAACTATTCAAAAGGGTGAATTTATTGCAATTATGGGCCCGAGCGGTTGCGGTAAAACGACATTACTTAATGTACTCGGCTTACTCGATAGCCACATCGAAGGCGAATACGAACTCGATGGAAAATCTATTGCCTACCTTTCAGCAAAACGCCAAGCGCGTATTCGCAGCCAGCAAATTGGGTTTGTGTTTCAAAGCTTCAACTTAGTGTCTCGTTTGAATGTTATTGATAACGTCGCCCTGCCCCTTATTTATAAAGGAATGCCACACCTTGCCCGCCAAAAGAAAGCAAGCGCAATGCTTCGAAGCTTTCACTTAGGCGAACGTGAGTTTTACATGCCAAACCAACTCTCTGGTGGTCAAATGCAGCGCGTTGCAATTGCCCGTGCGCTTGTAAACGACCCTGCAATTATTCTTGCCGATGAACCTACCGGCAACCTTGATTCACGAGCTAGCCACATTATCATGGAAGAGCTTTCCGACCTGCACAAACAAGGTAACACTATTATTATGGTGACCCACAACCCCGACCTTACGACATATGCGAGTCGAGTTATTACCATGCTCGATGGCCAGGTTGATACCGACACCTTCCGACTTCCTCTTCCTTCTCGGATAAGTACAAAGAAACCACTCAACATCGTTAAGAAAGCAAAAGCAAAAGCGACCGTTAAAAAGAAAGCGAAGAAATAATGAAAATCCTATTCGCTAACCATATTCACATTGCACGGCAATCAATTGCCAGCAGCCGCATGCGCAGTACGCTTACAATGCTCGGTATAACCATTGGCGTTGCAAGCATTACAACAATCTTGGCACTGAGCGCAGGCGCGAGTAAAATCGTTGTTGACCAAGTAGACTCCCTCGGTGGTAATATTGCTGTTATTCGTCCAGGCGCGAGCGAGCAACATTCAATGCAGGGTATCGCCCAACTACCAATTGGTCAGCAATATACTGCAAGTACACTATCTGATGTAGATGTTACATCAGTTGAACGAATTGAACACGTAAAAGCAGTCGCCCCTCTTATGATTCTCGGCGGCTCAGTAAGTGGTATATCTGAAGGTTCACCTCAAACCCCTATTCTTGCTACAACACCTAACCTTGAACAAGTCAGCGGGCTCGAAGTTTCTGACGGCCAGTTCCTCGACCCAGATTTAATGGGCTCGACCGCAGTAATTGGCCCACAGCTTTCAATTGACCTATACGGCACCGACCAATCAATCGGCAAAACAGTTACCATCAAAGGCAAACCATTTACTATCATCGGTATTTTGAAGCGCACCAATACACCTATCAACTACAATACCGTCGACTTCGACAACGCAGTCCTCGTAAACCTAAAAGAAGGCCGCGAGCTCATTCAAGGTGCGTCGCAAATTCAGCAAATCAATGTTCAAAGCGAATCTGTTGAATATCTCGGCGGAATTATCACCAACATCAACAAAACACTCTTGAAGAACCACTTTGGCCAAGCAGATTTCACTGTACTTTCCGGAGCTGAAATCGCCCAGCCAACGAGTGCACTCTTTACTGCTCTTGCGGGTGTATCGGTTGCTATCGCTGCCATATCATTAGTTGTCGGTGGTGTCGGCATTATGAATATTATGCTTGTTAGTGTTGCCGAACGAACCAGAGAAATTGGTATTCGAAAAGCGCTTGGCGCAACGAACGGCGATATTATTTCGCAATTCCTCATTGAATCACTTGCACTCAGTATTGGTGGCGGTATTGCTGGTTATATAGTTGGCTATGTACTTGCATTCATTATTAGCACCTTCTTAACCTTCGACCCGGTCTTCAACCTCGAAATTGCCGGTATAGCACTGGTTGTGTCATTAGTAATCGGTACACTGTTTGGCCTCTACCCAGCAATCCGGGCAGCAAGAAAAGATCCTATCTCTGCCTTACGACAATACGACTGATATTCTTAACTATTGTTAGCGAGGGTCGTCTGCGAGTTCTTGCTTCAACTTCTCAATCAAAACAACTGGTGTAGGGTCTACGCCGTTCAATACAGCTGCGTAGGTACTCGCAAAGTCAGCAAGGATAGCGCCCCATAATAATTGAGCTAATGGAGTATCGCCTTTTAGGTGAATCGATTTTGCTGCAGGGCGTTTGCCGCTCAACAACTTGTCGGTAAGTTCAAACCGCTGCAAAATACGTGGCCGTTCAAATGAACTTAGGATATCAAATACGGCGAATGGTTTTTCAACCGGGTGTGAAGCCCAGCCCATAAATTCGTTGTGGTTAAATTCAGAATATTCATTCCAAAACGCTACGTTCTTCGCAGTTTCGTTCCAGCTAATTTTCCACTTGTACGCCAAAGGTGCAGTAAATGCTCCGCCATAAAACACTGGTGTTTTACCAATCGCTTCGTGCGCCAATTGTTTTGCATAGTTTTCCGCCGTTGGAACTTCTGGAAGCCAGTTGGCACTTTCCGCTTCAAGCCAGCCAGAAAGCTTAGCGACTTCTTCATATTCTTCATTTCCAATAATTCCAAATGCGCCAAGTAGCGCGAGCAGTCCCCGAAGGCTATAAAGCATCGCCATACGCGGCTGAACACCGGAAGGAAGGCTTACATGGGCAATCCCCTCTTGTTCTGCGATTTCGATTAATTTACCACCAGAAGCGATGATAGCAATTTGCGATTCTTTTTGTTGCGCCTGGGTAAGTGCAGAAAGTGTCTCTTCGGTATTTCCAGAATAGCTACTGGCAATAACAAGCGTATTTGCATTAACGTAGCCTGGTAGGTCGTAACTCCGAACAATATCCAAAGGAATTGTTAACTTTGCTTGATACAAAACTTTTATAAGCAGTGCAGCCAAAGCTGAGCCACCCATGCCAGTTACGACAATTGAAGTAATTTCGCGGTCGTCGTGTTCGGCATTTAAAATTTCTGCATAAAAAGCAGCTTGTTGATATTGAGATGCAACAATCGCCAATGCCCCTTCTGGGTCCCTTTGGCTAAGCACGTTAATATTGTCCAATATTTCAGTCATGAGTATTTCCACCAATCTATAACTATGATACAGTATTTTTAAGTAAGCATAACAATTATTATTCGAGGTGGGCCATGGATATTACTCCGCAAGATACAACTACACAACCAATTAGCGACGACCAAGAGCTCGCGAAGGCTCTTGCTGGTGTTCTTCCAGACGAACCAGATGTTCAAAGCATGCAGTTCGAAGAGACTCCTGCACCTGCAATCTCTATTCCAGCACCTTTAGATGAATCTCCAGTTGTTCCAAGTGAAACACCTGTTGTTCCTTTCCAAATGCCAACTCCTCTATCATCAACATCTTCATCTGACCTCGAAGGTGTAAAAAAGGACGCAATTCAAGAGCTACGTCCACTCATCGACCACATCGACCTACCACCAGAAGAAAAGTTTGATACATATCTTCTTCTTATCCGTAGCACCGACGACGCAACACTTATTGCCCCAGCTCACACTGCTGCAGTTGCTATCACCGATGAAAAGCGCAAGGCTGAAGCACTCCTCGATATCATCAAAGAAATCGATTACCTTTCTAAAAAAGAACAGACAGCGCTTTAGTTTGAGATATTAGAAAACCCTCGGAGTTTTCTATGCAACCTTGCGAGAGCAAGGGACAGAAAACCACAAGGGTTGATTGCGGCTCGAAAGCCTAGATGATGATCTCGAAGACTACTTCTTCTTGACCTTGTACGAAATGGACCTGAAAAGAAATTTTCGGGTCTTTTGCGTCCACAACTTCGAAGTAAATCGGCTTCACGTTGTGCATTTCTCGAACGAGAACTGCGAACGGAACCTTTTTAGGTGTCAGTGATGGATCGTCGAGCGAAATTGCGGAGAAAGTAGCCTCACGCTCTTCGCTTACTGCCGCCAGGAACTCGTTTAGAAGCTCTAGGCGGGACTGTTCTACCACTTGGTAGGACGCCTTGCCTGCTCCCAATGTATTCCCTCTCTTGTAGGTATATCTTTTGAACGACAGTGCAGTACTGATTATATCATATAAGTTATATTTGTAAACAGTCAAACAGTGTGACTAGCGGTGAGCGACGTCGAATATACGGTTTACGAAGTCATTCGAGTAGTTTTGCGCTTGTGCATACGAAAGGCGCAAGCCATTTTTCTGGTTGCCCTTGGCACCGTCAAACGATGATTGGTTAAGCCCGGTCCACACAGCGTGGGAGTCTGAACGCTTTTCAAGCGCTTTTTTAGCACTCATCTCACTGGCTTTAATGTCGATATACACCCATTCACTATTAAGGTACACAAACAAGTCTGCACCCTGTGCATCTTCTTCGGCACTTACCTGGTAATCATAGTCGACACCGGCTGCTGCAAGCATAGATTCTGCGGCAACTTCGTGGCGCATACCATTGGTACTTACAGAAATACTCGTTAAAGCGTCTTGGCTTACGGTCTTAATAAGGTTCTGATCGTGAGTACCGTCAGAATCTGCCTTTTTAACAAGCGGGTCTTCTTTATAAAACAACCTCATATATAAACGAGTGAGACTCGCATCTAATTCATCTTTCGTGAGTGATGAATCAGTATCAATCAACTCTTTAATTGCGTGGTTAAAAGGAATAAGGTCATTATTTTTAAGACGAGCCATTTCGTCACGATCAACAATACTCATGCGACCCTCGTCTCGCTTATTGCCCATTTCATCGGCACGACGCTGGGCGGTTACAAATGAACCCAAGTGAGAGATAACACCGAGAATATTCTTTTCCGATTCAGAGTAGCCAAGGTCTTCAGATGTAGACAAAATTAAAGCGGTGGTTTCGATTGCTTCCTTCGTAGATTTTCCAGAACGTTTCAGTTCAAAGAGCGACGGGTTGCGTCGTAGCGATTCAACTACATCATCTGTCCTCTCGACGAACGATTTTTGTTCAACAAGTTTTGGCTTTTCAATAGTAGGTGTAATTTCAGCTAGTGACATTTTTGCTCTTTTTTTAAGGTGTTTGTTTTGTTTGTACTTGCTATTAACACTAGCATAAAAGAGGCTTTCTGTCAATACCTCTTATGGTTCCTTGTGCGAGTTTGACGCGGATACGGTACAATAGAACCTAATGACCGCTCGCTATGCCACACCTGAAGAAATCGCCAATTGGGATAGTTTGATTATTGCAAACCCTGATGGCGGAAATGTCTTTTCGAGTTTCGAATACAGTGAAGTAAAAAAGCTTACAAACTACACGCCTCGTTTTGTTATAAGTGGGAAACTTGCCGTTACTGTTCTCGAGAAACAGACTCCCCCACTTGGGAAGTTGTGGTACTTACCAAAGGGCCCGAATGTAACTTCAAGCAAAGCTCTGTTTGACACGCTCAAGGCCCTGAAGCCACTCGCGAAAAAAGCTGGCGTATTTGTTATACGTGTTGAAACAGAACTCGATAGGGCATGCCAGCCCACCTTAGAGCGACATGGACTAAAGAAGGCTGTGGCAATTATCCCTAACCCTTCAACCATTACGCTTGATATATCAGCTTCGCTTGAAGAAGTACTTGCCGCCCTCCCTCAAAAGGGTCGCCACGCAATTCGACGCGCTGAACGTGATGGTGTGACAATTACATCAGTAAAAACAACAGATAAGAACTGTGAAATTATGTACGGCCTGCTCAGCGCAACCGCAGAAGGCCAATTTGGTATTCGTAGTTATAATTACTACAAAGAGTTCTGGCAGTCATTTGAAAAGGCGGGCTTAGGCCAATTATTCTTCGCTCACTTTGAAGGTAAAATTGTCGCCGGTGCCTATGCGATGACCTTCGGTGCAAAGAGTACCTATAAGGACGGCGCCTCCGTTCGAGAGCGTACCGCTTACGGCGCGAGCCATTTATTGCAATGGAAAGTAATTGAATGGGCAAAATCTCGCGGTGTGACGCTACACGACTTCTGCGGCTCACCTCCAAGTGACGAGATTAATAACCGCGACCATCCTCACCACGGTGTCGGGATGTTCAAAACAGCTTTCAACAAGCAAGTGACTGATTACATTGGTTGCTACGACTACGTTATTCAGGTACCGCAGTATAAAATTTGGACGAAGATTGGTGAACGCGTTCACCGTCGGCTCTATTACAAGCGAACTAAAGACTACTACTACTAACCCCAGGAGAAATGATGATTAACCGCACCGTCCTTATGTCTGACGCCCTCAACTTTAGCGCTGAGCAAGCAATTAACCCGTACTACGGCGACCCGCATACTGAAGTTATTAAAGCTCAAGCCGAGCACGATTCTATTCGTTTAGCTTTTGAGAATGCAGGTATTGAAGTAATTAAAGTCCCCTCACCTGTAGCAAGCCAAGATGGTGTATATACCGCTAACTGGGCATTAGTACGCGGCAAAAAGGCAATCTTAGCCCGATTACCAGAGGTACGAAAATCCGAAGAAGAATGGGCACGGCAACATTTAATTGATTTAGGAATCGAAGTTATCGATGCTCCAGACGGTTTAAAGTTCAGTGGTCAAGGTGATGCACTTGCTTGCGGCGACTACTTATTTTGCGGAAATGGGTACCGAAGCGACTTAGTGGCTCAGGTGTTTGCCGCAGAAGAACTTGGCTATACTCGAGTGCAACTGCAAACCATTCCACAACGTGACACTACCGGTAAACCAGTTATCAATGCCATATCTGGCTGGGCTGATAGTTTTTTCTACGATATCGACTTAGCACTCTCTATCATTAAGGTTCCTTCCGAAAACGAAAAAGGGCTTATCGCTTACTGCCCCGAAGCTTTTACCGAAGAATCTCAAAAAATATTAAGTGAATTTAATGATGTTGATAAAATCATCGTGTCATTAGACGAAGCTCAAAACGCATTTGCGTGTAATCTCGTTTCTACTGGCGAAACGGTTATTATGAGCGCCCACGCTCCCCTACTGTCAGACGAACTCCGCAAGCATGGACTGGTTGTTGTTACACCCGAAGTGAGCGAACTCGCCAAAGGTGGCGGTTATATTCGTTGCACCAGTTTATCGCTTCAATAGGCTTTCTAGAGCTGCTTTAGCTGCCCCAGTTTCATCCCATGGATACTCGCCATCAGCGCGTTCGATAGTTTTTTCGTGACCCTTACCGAGCAGAACGACAGTATCGTCTTTGTTTGTCGCTAACGTCATAGCAAAACCAATTGCCTCTTCGCGGTTATGGACAATAAACATATCTTTGTTTTCTTTTTTACCTTGGCTTGAAGCACCATCGGCAATTTGCTTTAAGATAATCGTGCCGTCTTCGTCGCGATCATCTTCTTCAGTAAGTACGACAATGTCAGCATATTTACCAGCAATAGCACCTTGTTCGGCACGCTTTGTTTCATCGCGTCGGCCAGCTGAGCCAAAGACAGCAATAAGCTTACCTTTCACTAACGGTCGCATGCTTTCAAAGAATTTTTGGAAACCATCTGGTGTGCTGGCGAAATCTACGATAACACTGAAGTCTTGGCCTGCATTAATAAGATTCATGCGGCCTTCAACTGTTTCAAGGGCAGCAATACCCTTTTCAATTTGCTCCTTTGAAAGACCTAGCTTTCGGCCAACACTAATTGCAGCGAGTGAGTTACTGACATTAAATTCACCTGGAATTTTAACTTCAATTTCATACGTATCACTGCCGGCAACAGCGGTATAGCTTGTTCCGTCTGCGCGTAAATCAACATCCTTTGCTTGCAAGTCACCCTTTTTAAGTCCGTATGTTGTTTTATTATCAACGTATTTTAAGAATGCATCAGCGTTTGAATCTTCGGCGTTAGCGATTCCATATTTAAGCCCGTGTTTATTGGCAATTTTGAAAAGTTTGGTTTTCGCCTCAAGATATCGTTCGAACGTACCGTGATATTCAAGGTGATCGTGTGTGATATTTGTCATAACCGCTATTTGATACGGCACACCCCAAACACGATTTTGAGCCAAGCTATGGCTAGAGGTTTCAACAACAACCCATTCAACGCCAGCTTCAGCAAACGCTTTCAGTCGGCTTTGCAAAACGCCCGCCTTAGGGCTGGTCATGTGCAGCTTTTGGTGAACGATATCATCGCCAATACCGTAACCGACGGTTGTGGTTAGTGCAGATTTTATGCCAGCACTATGAAGCATGGTGTGGATCATAAACGAGGTTGTCGTTTTGCCATTTGTACCGGTAACACCGATAACTTTAAGTTTACGGCCAGGAAAGCCATATTTTGTCGTCATTATCATTGCCTCAACAAGGTGACCTGTTGGCTCAATAGCCTCGAAAACACCTGTTGGAATCACTTTTTTAACAATAGTTCTAAAACCCATATAGCCATTATACCTATCAGGTTGGGTTACCGGGTTGTTTTTGTCGTTTGTTAGCAAATAACCATACAGCAGTAATTATCAAAGTGCCCATCAAGACAACTACCGCAGACCAGTTAAGGCTATCGTTTTCTTTAGACTTTAGTGGCTGAAATGTATTTGTTACTTCGGCGACCGGAAGCAAATAAGAGGCGGCGGCAGTCGAGGCACCAAGGACACTTGCAACAGCGTACCCTTTAGACAAACCACTAAACGACTCAGACTGGGGCGGCTTAAATGCTTCGACATCAGACAGAATATTGTCAGTCGAGTCGGCAGTTACTGTTTCGCCTCCAGTTTGAAACCCCACAATCGGTACTGTCGTGTCCTCACTTTCATCAAACACTTCGAGAAAATCATACGTATCGATATCGTTATTTGCAAAATCATTCCCAATTGCGTGTACAGAATGGAAACCCAGTTCGAAATCGTCTGTAGAAATAGTGGCGGCAAGGCTGCCATCTTCACTCGATTTCACCGTACCAAGATTTTTAACTTCAGAATGAAGCTCTAAAACAATATTGCTCAGTGGTTTAAAAGTGAACGCTGGAAAGAATATCTCAAGCATACCTTTTTTGGCAATTGTCGTACTTTTCAGAAATGGCACCGCTTTCTGCGGTTTAAGGTTTGTCTCTATAGAGTCCCAATATGAGCTAAAGGCAGGCGCAACGGTTGGGTTACCGTTATTCATATAGGTAGGTATATTACTTAAATCTGGAAAAGTTTCAAAAACCCGTGTCGCTACTTTTGCATGAGCTGCCGGTTTTGGGTGAAATGACTCTGCGCCAATAACTTTCAAGAATGGAAGTATTGATATATCAGGGTAGTCATCACCAATGTGAATGGCATTCATGTAGGGCGATTCAAGTAACGAACATAATTCGCCACCATTCAACACCTCCTCGACGTCCGCATATTCTACCCCTATATCATTGGCGGCGGCTTGGATTACTTGGTTTAAGTAGTGAATTGCCTCGTTCATAAATACTCGTTCTGTTTGGTTAAGTAATAACCCGATACCAGACGAGCAGGTTTCATTAGCTGTGATAATGCGGGGATACCCAACCACAATAACCGGCCCAAGTGTTTTAACTTTCATATCTGCGTAAAAATCTTTCAGATGTGGAAATAGTTGCTTAATTTCCATTGCCGTACGTTGTCGATATTCGGAGGTACCCGCCCATTTGCATGTATCTATCCCGAGGCAGTCCTTTAGCTTACCTATAAGCCCGGCGTCGTTGCCGCCTATCCCAACGGTTGCGAGTTGAGCTGGGCGGTTCTCTAGCTCAGTTAATTGATTGGGTTGATGCAATTTTGCGGATTCACCGCGGGCGCTTTGCATCGTTGCGCCTGAACATGCGGTACTGTAAACACTCATGTCCCACGATGCTCCTAATAGAAATGGATACGACCGATTGCTTACATGGCATTTATTGCCCGAGCCGCCAAGGTAGCGAGAATTATCAATTTCACCTTCACCGCTTGTAAATGAATCGCCGAGCGCTAGGTAGTGCGGCCGATCCTGTTTGTCTTTACTGTCTTCAAACAATGTGAAGTGACGACCCGCAACGTTATACGAAAAAGCATCAAATGATAATGTTTTATCATCATTGCTAAAGATTGGCCTGACCGCATATCGGAAATCAGCAATATATTTATCAGAGGGAGTTGGTACATAGGCGCAAGCAACCGTAGTTCCGGTGTAATACGTCTTCATTTGTGCATTTGGTTTATCGCCACATGTGTCATTAACCAAAATGATTGATATACTCATGCGCGTTCCGACTAAGGCTATAGTGCTACCATCGTTTGAAATAGTCATTTCAATTCGAGGGTCCGACCCATAGCCGTAGCTAATTCCGGGGGCAACGACCCTTCTGATGTCTAAGGTTCGATTATCTATGCGAAAAATTCCATAATCTCTTACCTCAAGCAAAGCCCATTTGCCATTTCGGGAAGTTGCAATTGTTTGCGGCGTAAATGTTTGACCTTCAAAATTTCCAAGTGACAAAACGGACGAGCCTGGCCTTGGCGCGTAGTGAAGCGTACCATTTTGGTATGAAATTTCTAAAGTGCTGACAAAGTTTTGGTAAACTTCACCGAAACCAAGGAATGTATTTGTTTGTTCGGCATACACACACCCCATCGTACCTCCACAAACATCTAGGTGATAATACGTGTTACTTAGCGGAAAGCTTATGGCATATGCAACGGTGCCAATACGGGTTAAATACCATGCAACCTTTACATTCTCACCCATAATACAGGCGTCTCTTATCTCATTTCCATCAAGCGTAATTGTTCCAAAAGTGCCTTGGCACGGATAAGAATAAAATACTTTGATATCTGAATCTATAAATTCAGGAGGAGAGCTAGTTGACCAGGCATTGGCACTTGTTGAAAAAATTAAGGCTACTACTCCACTCGCTACCGCCACTTTGACATACTGAAAAATCGCCCACCGCATGCGTCCTCCTTGCTGATATTCAGCTTAGCCCCTGCTTAATATTCTAAGTATTCTCTCAGCAAACTTCAAGATACTTCATATCAAATTACAACACGTGGTATAATATAACAGATGAAAATACTTGGAATTGAGAGTAGTTGTGATGAGACCGCAGCGTCGGTTGTTGAAGACGGAAAGACCGTTCTTTCTAACGTTATTAAATCGCAAATTGATATTCACAAAGTATATGGTGGAGTGGTTCCAGAAATTGCTGCACGTAACCATATTGAAGTAATTAACCCTGTTATCGACCAGGCGCTTAGCGACGCCAATCTCACCTGGGACGACATTGATGCTGTTGCAGTCACTTACGCCCCGGGGCTTTCGGGTGCTTTACTTGTTGGAACATTGGCCGCTCGGACACTAGCATTACTAAAAAACAAACCACTGCTTCCTATTCACCACGTTGAGGCTCACGTGTATGCAAACTTCATAACCGGCCAGGCTGACAATATTGACTTAACTCTCCCCTCTCAGCAACCGAAGTTCCCTATGCTCGCCCTTATTGTGAGCGGTGGCCACTCGCAACTCGTGCTGTTTAAGGACCATGGAGATTATGAACTTCTTGGCCAAACTCAAGATGACGCCGTAGGTGAAGCGTTTGATAAAGTAGCTAAAATTATAGGACTCCCCTACCCTGGCGGGCCATCAATCGCTGCGGCTGCTTTGGAAGGCGATTCTCATAAATACAAATTACCTAAAGCCCGCATGCAAGGTGCTTATGATTTTAGCTTCTCAGGCCTCAAGACAGCCGTTTTAAGGGCTGTTCAGCAAGAAGTTGGTGTCGATACGACATTCCCCTCTTTCAAGCTCCCAGAGCTTCTAAACGACGTACAACGCGCTGACTTTGCGGCAAGCTTTCAACGAACTGCAATTGAAACACTGGTTGATAAAGCCGAAGCTGCTTTCAAAGACCACTCCCCTGCTTCTGTTGTTATTGCTGGTGGAGTTGCTGCTAACCAAGAACTTCGACGCGAACTTCAAGCACGGTTACCTCTCGAAGTTGAATATGCACCTATGCAACTCTGTACCGACAATGCGGCGATGATTGCGACACTTGGCTACTACTACGCACAAAAAGTAGCTCCAACCTCCCCCTTTGCTCTTGAAATCCAACCAAGCCTATCTATGGCTAAAACCTCATGGGCTAATAAAAGCATCAAAGAAGAACCGCAAACAAGTACGGTTCTTTCAGCTTAATTTAAGACAAATATCATTTTCTTCGACGGATATTTTGAAGTGTCTTTTTAGCTACCGGTAAACCCTTACTCCATACAGTGTAAAGAGGGGAGAGCGGTTTATCGAAAGTACCTGCGAAAAGGGTAGTGTCGGCCGACCACCCCTGTTTAAAGGTAGCGACACCACCGGCTACCAAGCCACCGAAGTCATAGCGCTCTAAGCCCCATTCTTTCACTTTCTTCATAACGTGCCATTTTAGGGCATAGTTTGCTCGCAACTCTTGACCGCGGTCATTCATGCCACCATACAGCTCGTAAACGGTTTTTTCACTCATTGCTAACCACAAAAAGGCAACAGGTTCTTCACCGTCATATGCAAGGTAAATAGGGGAGTGGTCTTGCATCTGCAAGAAAACATCAAGGTAATATTGCCTATCGTGGGTATTAAAGCCGGCGCGTTTTGAGGTTTGACTGTATAAATCAAGGCAAATATCGATACCTTCGCGGTTTTTAACCTGCTTAATTGTTACGTCTGCAGCCGATTTACGGATGTACTGGCGGGTTTTCTTTGCCATATCAGCTAGTAAGTCGCTTTCGCTCTTTCGCAAGTCTAAAAGAATTGTTTCAGCAGGTAGTACCTTATTTGTTGATCGTATCCAGCCATCTGGAATTTCAAAATCAATTTCATCCGGTTCAACACTGAGAGCCAAAGAGTGGTGAGTGCGTTTTATAAGAGCGGCGAGAGCATTTAAAAACTCAGCGGAGTAATCACTTTCAACAAGCGGTCCACGTGGAATATACGCGAAACTTCGAAACGGAGTAGGGAGGCGACGGATAAGGATTTGAGCTGCGCCAACAATTTCGTCGTCGTTATATGCGAAAAATCGTTCCGCAATCCAGCCGTGGCCAGTTTTTACTTGGCCCCATCCCCATAGTTGAAGTGGGTGACCACCATTTTCTAAAATATAGTCATCCCACTGTTCTTTATCGCTACACCGTTGAAGTTCAATCATACCCCCATTATACAGCCTTATTTTGTGATATACTTTACTACAGTAGAAAAGAGAGAAACTTCTTAAATAATTGACGGGATTTCATGTGAAATTAGCAAAAACATACGAGCCGAATGAGTACGAGCCAAACGTCTATGCGCTTTGGGAAAAGAGTGGTGCATTTAACCCAACTGGAAAGGGTGAACCTTTTAGCACTATCATGCCGCCGCCAAACGCTAATGGTAATCTTCACATTGGCCATGCCCTTGATATGGGTCTTAAGGACATCTCTATTCGTTACAAACGTATGAATGGCTTCGATACTGTATATATCCCAGGTGCAGACCACGCTGGTTTTGAAACTTGGGTTGTTTACGAGAAGCAATTACAAAAAGAAGGTAAGAGCCGTTTCGACTTTTCACGTGAACAATTGTACTCACAAGTCTGGGACTTCGTTGACCAACAACGAGGCAACATGGAGCTTCAACTCCGCGCTTTAGGTATTAGCGCATCATGGGACCACAACGTCTTTACCCTTGATGAAAAAGTTATTAAAACCGTCTATAGCACCTTTAAGAAAATGTGGGACGAAGGCCTTGTTTACAGAGGTGAACGTATTGTTAACTACAGCACAAAATACCAAACCAGCTACGCCGATATTGAGGTAGACCACAAAACCGAAAAGGGGACACTATGGCACATTGCTTACCCGTTACTCGATAAGATTGGCGAGATTGTGATTGCTACTACCCGTCCAGAAACACTCTTTGGTGACGTTGCGGTAGCTGTTCACCCAGACGACGAACGATATAAAGACTTCATTGGTACGCGCGTTATGTTGCCACTTACTGGACGTGAAATAACCGTCATTGCCGATGAATACGTTGACCCTAAATTTGGAAGCGGTGCAGTTAAAATTACCCCAGCGCACGACCCTAACGACTTCGAAGTAGGGAAGCGACACAACCTACCTCGCCCTCAAGTTATCGACTTTGACGGTACAATGATTAACGTTCCAGAACAATTCGCTGGCCTTGACGTTGTCGAAGCGCGCAAACGAACCGTAGCCGCACTAAAAGCCGAAGAACTTATTCGTAAAGAAGAAACTATCGAGCATAGTGTTGGATACGACTACAAGAGCGGACTGCCAATTCAACCGCTCATCAAAGAACAGTGGTTCTTGAGTATGGAACCGCTTGCTAAGAAAGCGCTCGAAGTTATTGAAAACGGCGACATAGCATTCTTCCCGGCTGGACGTAAGAATATTCTTGTTCAATACCTAAAAAACATCCGTGATTGGAACCTTTCACGCCAAATCCCTTGGGGCATTCCAATTCCAGCGTTTCAAAATGTAGCTGATGATTCTGACTGGATTTTCAATGATAATGTTGACGAAAAAACAATAGTTGTTGATGGCAAAACCTACAAACGAGAAGAAGACACCTTTGACACCTGGTTTAGTAGCGGGCAGTGGCCATTCATCACGACGGAGTTCCTTGAGAAGGGTGATTTAGCCCGTTTCTACCCAACAAGCCTTCTCGAAACTGGTACCGACCTTTTAGACCGCTGGATTGCTCGCATGATTATGCTAGGCGTTTACACCACTGGTGAAGTGCCGTTTAAAGACGTGTATTTACACGGAATGGTACTCGACGAACACAGTCAAAAAATGAGCAAGAGCAAAGGTAACGTTGTTAACCCAATGGAAATGATTGCCGAATACGGCTCAGATGCTCTTCGTCTTGGCCTCATTGCAAGCCGTAGCCCTGGTCAAAACCAAGCATTTAGCGTTGATCGTATCATTGCTGGACGTAACTTCTGTAACAAGCTTTGGAATATTGCGCGATTCATAGAAAACAAAGTAGGGGACAACTACCAACCTCAAGAACCAGTCGCACAAACTCTTGCTGACCACTGGATTATTAGCGAGCTTGCAACTGCAAAAGATAACATCAGCCGAGCTCTTGATAACTACCGTTTCGCTGAAGCAAGCGATAGTATGTACCACGCCATCTGGGATAGTGTTGCCGACTGGTATATCGAAGCATCAAAAGACCAAGACAACCTCGACCTTCTCGTTTGGGTACTTGATACCTCTATTAAACTTGCGCATCCCTTTGCACCATTCGTTACCGAAACTATCTGGCAAACCCTTCCATGGCACAAGGACCTTCTTATTAACGAAACCTGGCCCGAAATTCTTCCGTTTAACGACATTTCTGCAGCCGAATTTGGCCAAGTACAACAACTTGTTACCGAAGCTCGCTTCGTTGCCACTTCATTACCTGGAAACGCGAAATACGGCCTCCTTTACCAACAAGACAGCCTCATTGAAGATAACGCGCAGCTTATTACTCGCCTCGCTAAACTAAAGAACATCGAACAAACAACAGAAACACGTGGTATTCGTTTAGCGCTTACCGGCCGCGATGCCTGGTTGGACGTGTCAGCTGAAACATTAGCTGAGCACCAAACGAACCTTGAAGCGCGCCTTGCTGCAACCCACAAAGAACTCCAGGTACTGACCGGTCGTCTTTCTAACGAAGGATACCTTGCAAAAGCACCAGCAGCACTTGTTGAAGAAAGCAAAAAGCAACAAACAGAAAAGCAGGCGCTCATTGAACGCCTGCAACATGAACTCGAAGTTCTTAATTAGTCTTTAAACTGATGGCCAAAGTGACGTACTATCACCGCCTACAATTGTTTTCTTAGGTTGAATATAACGATTTTCGTTATCACGTGGAGTCACTTTCGGAAGTGTTGAGTGAAATACTCGTGATTGGTTCGAGAATGATACACGTTCTACGTGAATATGTTCATTACCACCCGATACCATATGGGCGGCACCGTAGACTGCTAACGCCGCTGGTGCTGCGAAGGCAACAGTAGCAACCTTATCAAGGTGAACGTCATGAAGCAGCACACCAGTGGCGACAGCTATAGTAAATACGATGGGAGCTAAGTTGAATGTTTTTTGCATATTTGTGTTTTTAATCTTTAATGATTAATAACACTGTAGCATAAGCTTGATAATTTGTCAACTATCAGTCGTGGTGGTAAGAGCCGCCGCGAGCGATTTCTTGTGCACGATATACCTGTTCAACAAGCATTAAACGGACCAATTGATGCGGAAAAACTAATGGTGAAAACGACCACGTAAAGGCAGCTTTATTACGAATCTCATCTGTAACTCCGTACGCTCCGCCAATGACCAAGGCGACCTTTTGTGAACTATTCAGCTTCTCTTCAAGCAGCTTCGTTATAGCTGGAGAATCGACAAGCTTTCCCCGTTCATCCAATAAGACAATGTAATCATAAGCATCAAGCCGTGAAAGTATGCGCCCTGACTCTTCCTGGCGGGCGCTGAGGCCTTCAAGAGACGAGTGTGGTAAAAGTACCCATTCAATATTAAATGGTGCTTTTAAGCGTTTCTGGTAGCGTTCAATTCCAGCATCTACCCAGCTTTTATGTTTCTTTCCGACAGTAATGATATGTAATGGCATAGGTTAATAATATCATCCTAGCGAGCCGGTGCCGTTTATGCTAATATTTCTGCAACATGGAACACATAACACAAACACAGCAAACGCTCGATAGGCTTCGTTTGCGGGCTGAAGAATCACCAATTCTGCCAATTGTTCTTCCGCTATTCGAAACCCTTCACTACCAAGACGACTATTATCCGAGTCGCGTTACCGAATATAATGGCGATGCGCAGCTTCTTTGGGAAACAGGGGAGCTAAACAGTAGCAACTTTGAACGCCTTTGCTTAACACTTTCAAAACAAACCTTAAGTCTTACGATTGCACTGGATCACCGCCACACAACAGACTCTCTTGAAATACCAGTTATACCTCGTACGCGTTTTGAAACAGCCATGCGAAGTAGTATGGTTATCGGCGCAGATTCGCATTCATTATACGAAACCAATAGAAATAATGGAGTATTAAGAGGTGTTCACTATGAAAATGAGGCTATCAATCGGTTTACCCCTGAGTTAACCCATACGCTCGCCTTTATAGGGTTATGCGGCTATGGCCAAAATAGCGAACAAGAAGTTGGCTAAAACTTTAAGCGCTCGGCAACAGCAGCAAGGGCTGCATGGTCGGGTTCATCAGTAGATTCTTTTGCGTAGTACTGTTCTGGGGTATTAAACGGAACAAGGTGAACATGGGCATGCGGTACGTCGAGGCCAATTACCTTTTCGCCAATACGTTCGACTTCTAAAACTTCCCGTAATCGCAAGGCGACTTTTCGAGTAGTTTCCATAACAGCTTGATAATCTTCGGCTTTTAAATCCCAGAGTGATTCTACTTGGGCTTTAGGAATAACCAATGTATGCCCTTCTACGGATGGGTAGATGCTTAAGAAAGCTAACGTTTTTTCGTCTTCATACACCTTATGAGAGGGAATTTCGCCCTTAATAATTTTCGTAAATAAAGAATCTTGCATAAAACTATTATACCAAGGAAATAATTTTGGCGGAGAGGGAGGGATTCGAACCCTCGGAACCTTGCGGCTCACCGCTTTTCGAGAGCGGCCAGTTCAACCACTCCTGCACCTCTCCAATGAGGAATAGTATAACAAATAAAATAGACCTCCAAAGAAGTCTATTTTAATAATTTTGGTACACCCGACAGGATTCGAACCTGTGGCCTTCGGCTCCGCAAGCCGACGCTCTATCCATCTGAGCTACGGGTGCAAACGATAGAACTCGTTGTCTTAAGAACAACGGGCTCTATCTTTGTAACTAGAAGGTGCCTTCACTTGAATAAATTCATGCGAACAGATGAAATTGTACCACGTTCTAAGGGAAAAAGCTACATTACAAAGAGTAAAACGCCAGCAGCTACACCTGCGAAAATCACGACGACAGAAATTGCCGCTACCCAATACGGGTGTCGTTCGTAAAACGGAACGAGTTCTGGAAACTCTTTTGCTACTTGAGCACTCTGAATTTGGTCTATGTAGAAATTCAATGGAACCTTCTTGCTTCTCAGCGCAGATAATAGTTGAGTCATGCCTTCATATGGCCAAAATATACCAATAATTGAGAATGCTACGCCACCCGACTTCTTAGCAACCATAATCCTCGGCATCGCACCAAACCCAGGGTCAACATAATTATCAAGTATCTGAGCTGCTTCGATTTCATCAAACTTTGTTGATTTCGTTATACCGAAACTGTTTTTAAAGTGAACGCCTTCGTTATTTACTGTAATTTCACGCCGAGTGAGCATAAATATAATAAGTGTAATAAGTGCAGCGATACTCACCACACTAATTAGCCACCCGAGAGGGCCCAGGCGTACCCAAAAAACAATCGTAATACCGAGTGCGAGTATTATACGTGCCGGGCCAAGTGATTTTAGATACTGTTTTGTATCAGCTTTTACAGTAAAGGGAAGTGCCGGAGCTGGGGGTAATGGAACTTCTTGATTTTTAGGTGTAAGGGTGAGATTTGTCATCACCTTATTCTAACAGATGACAATACTAGTTATTAAAGGCGAAGTTTGCGGATAAGAATATCGACAACGTCGAGTTTCAATTCATCCATAGGTAAACGTTGGCCTAAGATGTCAACAATTCGTTCGCCGGCTTCTTCTGGGAAGAATACAGACACACCAGGAGAAAACCGTTTACGAGGAATGAGCATAATTGAGTGGTTATCACCGTCTTTAATAAGGCCAAAAGCCCTAAATTCATCAAAATGATACAGGCGTTCACCTACATATAGGCCTTGTGCAGGACTAAGTGCGTAGGTTAGCGTGCGCGGTGGTCGGCGGATATAGATAACAATTGCCACTGCCATTACAACGACGAGGACAGAGAATGTCCATGACTTTAAAAAGAATATGTCGATAGCAACGAGTGCTAAGACGATAATTGCGAATAAAATATACCAACCGATACCTTTATCAATATGTACATACTCTTGGGCAGACCACGTAATTGGTGGGTTAGCCGGAGTATCCTCTGCTAAAGGGGCTTCATAAGATTCAGCAACAGATTGATCTGATGTTTCAGACGTATATTGCTCAGCATCAACAGATGGCTGTTCGCCATTTGTTAGCTGCTCTTCTGGGGTAGGTTCCCAGTAGTTGTTTTTTTCATCTGTTGCCATTACAAATTTAGTATAGCATGAGCGCCAAAAGAAAACGCCCGGTAAAACCGAGCGAATTCTTTTGGCGGAGGAGGAGAGATTCGAACTCTCGCTCCAGGTTTCCCCAGACTAATGATTTAGCAAACCATCCCCTTCAGCCACTTGGGTACTCCTCCGTACAGCTGTGCAACGTGTTTGATTGTACCATAAAACAGGGGCGCGCACTAGCATTTAAGGGGGTAATTTGCTATAATTGGAATATAGTTTCATAACAAGGAAAACGATGAAGAAATTTATACCATTATTTATTATTCTTAGCGCGCTCAGCCTAGCTGTGCTTATTTCCTTTGTAGTGAGTAGCTCAGCTTCTGCCTACAGTCTTATGGAAGGTGTTAACGCAGCGCGAGGTAATAATGTACCTACCACTCTATTCGGCGGCACGGGTATTATTACAACTATCATCAATACAATGCTCTTCATCGCAGGTGGGCTGTCGGTTATTATGGTAATCTTCGGTGGTCTTCGATATGTTACATCAGCTGGTAACAGCTCAAATGTTACTGCTGCTAAAAACACCATTATGTACGCAATTATTGGTTTGATTGTATCCTTCTTGGCATTTGCTGCTGTAAACTTTGTCCTCGGTGCAGTTGAAACCGGCGGACAATTCGCTCCATCTAACCTTTAGTCTTTCTAGTAAAATACAAAATAACCCGCTACTATGCGGGTTATTTATAAATTCTGGCGGAGAGGGAGAGATTCGAACTCTCGGTGAGTTGCCCCACGACGGTTTTCAAGACCGTTACCATAAACCACTCGGCCACCTCTCCAGGTGTGGTACTTGAGATATTTTAACAGATTGAAGCCAATCAGTCGAGAGGTTGATAGGCAAGTGCCGCTACGAATATTGTTTTAAAGCCTGCATCAGCAAGCGCTTGCGCACATGAGGTTACGGTTGAACCGGTCGTAATGATGTCATCGAGCAAAAGTAGGGGAGTGTCAAAAGCTACTTCAGAGGTCTTATTTACGCGAAAAGCAACCTTCGCTTCTTGTTGACGTTCGAGTTTATTCAACTGATGCTGCGTTTTTACGGACGAACGTTGTAATAAGCGCGTAGCTGGCATTTCTCGTTTTTGCGATAGCAGACGCGTTAATATATCGAGGTGGTCATACCCGCGCTGTCTCACATGTGAAGGTGCGGTTGGGACGGGCACTATAACTGTATTAGCTGGAAGTATCGGCAAAGTGTCATCAAGCAGGTCTACAAATGTGTGCGCAGAAGCTTTCACGTTTTCAAACTTATAGGCATTTATAACCCTTCTCAACACCGTACGTCTTTCACTCGCTACCCAGGCTTTACAAATAGGCACATCGTGTTGTGCGCATAGCCCTTCTGGGCTTGCGTTTCCGCAAAGAATGCAGCCGACAAATGGCTCAGTGGTGATGTTATTTTTACAATTATGGCATAAAGGGGTGCCAATTTTACCACATCCGAAACAGGGGTGTGGGGCGACTTTTTGCATAAGCGCCTCGATCATTGTATTTTTTACGTTTACACCACCCATTAGGTTGATTATACCGCATATGCCCGTTATAATACGAGGGACTATTTGTCAAATGAGCCTAGAGAAAGTGGAGGATATCATGGCGCGTAAACCAAACGAAGATTTACTCATCGAAGACGAGCTGGCAGCAGCTTTCTTAAGTGATGACGACCTAACACAAACCGACGATACTAGTGTGCCTGCGAGCAACGCTGACTGGGACGATAGCCAAGAAGAATTCTTGGGTCAACTCGCTGTTGACGTATACGAAACTGAAAGCAAGCTTGTAGTTAAAGCTCGTACTGCCGGTGTGAACAAAGAAGATTTAGACGTTAGTATTTCTGACGGTATCCTAACAATTAGCGGTACCCTAAGCAGTGGCGACGATTCTATGGCAACTAACTGGCACATCCAGGAATGTTACTGGGGTGAATTTAGTCGCACTCTAGCCCTTCCTGTAAGTGTTAAAGAAGACGAAGTAGAAGCTGTTCTAAAAGATGGTGTTCTAAGCGTAAGCTTCAACAAGATTAAGCAAGAACAAGCTAAGAAGATTCAAATCCAATAGTTTATCTGTTTATATAAAATAACTCCTCCTTAAACCGGGGAGTTATTTTATTAGGGGAGTGTAGTAACAAAACCACGTGTAATAAAAATACCCCGCTTGAAGGCGGGGTATTTAGATTTGGCGAACTACTATACGTTAGTAGTTACAGCGCCGAGTACCCAGTTGATAACTGCGAACGCTAGGAAAGCAATAATCAAACCGATGATTGCGTAAAGGATAGTGTTCTTTGCAGCAGTAACGCTTGCACTGTTACCACCTGATGTTGTGTAACGGATACCACCGTAAATTAGCATAATAACGCTAATTGCACCGATAAGGAACAATAATACGTTTACTACTGTAGTGAAGATTGAGTTTGAACCACCGAATAATTCAGTTGGAACCCCTTCACCTTCAGCACAACTAATACCGGCAGTGATGCCTTGTGAGGCTGTACCACAATCTGCTGCGTTAGCAGTAGGTGCGATTGGAGCGAATACTGCAACGAGTGCAAACACGAAAGCTGCGAATACGCCAGTTAGTGTCTTTTTTGTTATAACGTTCATTTTAATATATTTTCCTTTCTTATGAAATCTACGTTAGTTATATCAGGTTTTGAATGGTTTGTTAACCCCTTATTCGCCTTCTTAGGGGTTTATTGTTTAAAAAAGGTCGACAACCCAGTTAACAATTGCGTATGCAAGGAAGGACACAATAAGTCCAACAATGGCGTAAGTAATAGTATTCTTAGCTTTTGCCACACTACTAGAGTTGCCTCCAGAGATAACATACAAGATACCTCCGATGATAAGTACAATCACCGAAATAGCCCCGAGGATGTAGAGAAGCACATTAACCAAGGTTCCAACAAAGCCTTCAGCCTTATCGTCTTTATTTGCACAGACTGCGCTATCACCAGGGTTAGACGCACACACACCGTCAAGGGCTTGTGCACCTACAGTACTTACCGGTACCAACGCAAATGCGCTAACGGCAACAAGAATAAATGCAGCAATAAAAGTTTGAATTTTTTTCATCTAAAAGTTATCCATTACAAAGTTAGTGATCGCGAACGCTGCTACTAAGATAATCAAACCAATCACAGCATAGAGAATCATATTCTTAGCCCGAGTGATTCGGCTAGAGTCACCGACTGATGTCGCATAGGTGATACCTGAGATGATAATAACGATAACTGCAACGATACCAGCAATGTAGTACACGAGGTTAATACCGTTTTGTAACAAGTCATCAGCATTAATTTCAGGAACGCCAAATTCGTTTGTCACCGTAGAGCTTGCAAGTGAGCCAAAGGCTAAGTTTGTGATAGCAATTGCGCCCATTGAGATGATAAGGCCGATAACCGCGTTAAAGATACTCTTACGAGCCTTTTCAACCTGGCTAGCGTTACCACCACCAGTAATAAACAAGAAGCCTCCATACAATATAAAGAACAGGGCAATCCAACCGGCTAAAATAAGGCCGATTTCAATGACGTTTAGAACAATTTTCCAGATAAACGGTGAAAGTCCGCCTACTTCGTCAGGGGAAGTAATTGCGCAATCACCCGTACTATCAGTTTTGGTTAAGCCACGGTACCAAGGGGGAATACCAAGAATACGGCTTTCGCAGTCACCAGGCCCAGCTGCGTAGGTGGTTTGAGGAGTTGCAACGATTGCAACAGGTGAGGCAACGAGAAATACAAACGCACCAGCAAAGATAAAATTCTTTAGAAATTGTTTCATATGTTAAAACACTCCTCCAGGTACTAAGAAGTTGAGAAGCGCCCACATACCGGCAAAGGCAATAACTCCGATAACAACGTTGGTAAATATACCCATAGCCTTTTTAACCTGTTCTTGGTTACCACCAGCAGAGGTGTAAAGGATTGACCCGTATACAATGCCGGCTAGTGCAACAACACCAACGCCTGCGGTCAATACATTAATAGCAAGCATTAATATACTCCATAGCCCAGTGTTCTCAACACCTTCTTGCGTTACGTCAACATTGTCACATTTAATAATTGCAGTGTCTGTTTCACAGCCATTGTTTTTTGCTTCAGTCGCAAAAGCAACAGAAGGGGTGAGGATGGCCATAACACCCAATAGTAAGAACAAGCCCGCCATCAAATTTCGTATTGTTTGTTTTTTGATCATATTAATTATAGATTACGAGGTTTTGAGGTATATTGCAACCCATTAGTGGGGTAGACACATGAAAGAATAATGGCATAAGCTCTTTACATTTTGAATGATTTGTGTTATATTTAAACCAAATCAGCAATTTCTAGTAGAAACCTGAAAGCAACGTATGACCATCTTTAATGTAACCAGTTAATAAGGATTCAAGCTTCAAATGGATAATAAATTCCCAATCGAACCAATTACACCAATCGAAACAGAAGAACCAGTAGTACTACACTCTGGTCAACTAGACGGCTCTTTAATGGACCTGCCAAGTGTTCGCCCTACAGAAAACACCCCTTCTCTTGAAGAGGCTTGGGATGCAAAAGATCCTGATACCGAAGAATACATAATGAAGGTTCCTGAAAACGCTGCAGCTATTACTCCTGAAAAGAAAAAACGACGTGGACTCCTCGCTGGTATTGGTGCCGGTGTTGTTGGTCTCCTTGTTGTTGGTGGCGTAGCAATGGGCTTGAACAGTAACAACGACGAACCAAAAGGTGGACCCGTTGCCGAAGCCCCTGTTGATCCAGGTGAAGAAGTTCCTTTTGGCGAAGAACCTGCGAACCCTGTTGACCCTGAAGTTTCAGGCGAAGAGCCTGAGGTTGAAGCGCCTGCCACTTTTGAAGTTGCTGGACTTCCAACACTTACTGAACTAGAAATTACACCAGGACAAACAGATGAACAGGTAGCGCAAGCTATCGTTCAACTCGACTCTGACTGGGCAATGGCTGGCGCTAATAAAGAAATGTACGACCTTCAATTCGAGGGTGACAACGGTTTTCTTACATTAGAAGAATACGCTACCAAAATCGCAGAAGCATCCGACCCTGTTTACATACAAGCTCTTTACGGTGACAAAGCGACTGACCCACAGTATCAAGATGTTATCGAAATTCAGAAGAAACAACACTTCCAAACCCTTATGGCCCACTTCCAAACTTATGGAAACCAAAACACTGCCCCTTATTACCAAAAAGAAAACTTCTCACAACTGCAAGAAGCTATTAAACATGAAGATGGAACAACAACTATGTTTGTAACTTCGATTCGTGAAGACAACGGTGCTGATAACATTGTTAACGGTAGCGGTAACGGCTTCATTACACGTGCTACATATATAACAGGTGAAGTTGATGGCAAAATCAAACTTGTTGAACCCCCTCTATACGTCCAACAGTAGGTAGTACCCCTTGTAAAGCATAACCAGTTAGTGTTAAATATCACTAGTTGGTTATGCTTTTTTTTATTACTCATTACCCTATATTTCTAAGCTCCTCGCGCGGGAGTAAGTAATGGTCATTGGTGGCTTTTTAAAACGTTCGCTCCTTTTCGCACTAGCGTTTACCATTAGTGTTAGTGCTGTATTGCCATTACTCACATCGCCTGTGGGCGCCGCGAACATAAACGATGCTTCACCGACAGACGAAGCTAAGTCTGCATCTTATTACAGAACACTTCGAACATGTATTAACAATGAGATGAATACAACCATTCAGCTGACTGGTGTCGACAATGGAGTTGCACCTCCATCTAAGTGGTTTACCGACAACAATGCATATGGCTATGTATACAAAGAAGGCAAGATGGATTGCAAGGCCATTGTCCCTTTAGCTATGACGTTGTGGGGGTTCGGAAAAGACTACTCTTCTTTCCTGAAAACACTCGGCTTTACCTATGACGCTTCGAGCGCAAAGTGGACAGTAGCAAACCGCGATAACCTTCGAAATAAATTTGATAGTGCTGTACAGGCAAAATACTACGGAATAAACTTTGCAGGCGAACCAACACAGAGTGGTGCCGCTCGTTATGTAATGTTCTTAAACGCTTTCCAAAAAGCTTGTAATGCAAAAGATCTTGGTGCTGTATCATCAGTTACAAATACTTCTTATAGGGCATGGTTAGGTGACTCTACTGCCGAAAGAGGTGCGCAGGTAAGCGAAGAGACTGCCAATATACCTGGCACAAAAGATGGTTCATATGTTTATTTTTCAAAAGTCACAATAGTTGACCCAGTTACGAAAGCAAAGGTTGAGCATGCGTATGCATATCAAGCATCTTCATCAGTGACAAATGCCGGCTGGAACGGTGATGGTGCAACAACCAATGGTAATGTTCGAATGTATGGATACCACAATGCAGCGGTTGAAAGAAGTTGTCATGAAATACAAAAGGGGATTACTGAAAACGTAGATGCCTTCCTGGCTTGGCAACGATCAAACCCTGAAACCGTTGTCGATGTACCTATTACTGATACTAATACCACCCCTCCTGGCGAAGCCGAATCAACAGCTCCGTCTTGTGCAATTGAAGGTATCGGCTGGGTTGTTTGCCCAGCAATTAATGCATTAGCGGCTATCGCTGATGGATCTTTTAATTTCTTAGCAGACAGCTTCCTTAGAACTGACCCTAATTTATTTAACACCGAAGATGGTACATACAAAGCATGGGCAATTATGCGAAACCTCGCGAACATACTGTTTGTTATTGCATTCCTATTTATTGTATTCTCACAATTAACTGGCGTTGGTATCTCAAATTATGGTGTAAAGAAAATGCTACCACGTATTGTTGTTGCGGCTATTTTAGTAAACGTTTCGTATTTCATTTCGCAACTCGCAATTGATGTGTCGAATATTTTAGGCTATTCAATACGCGACGTCTTTGACAGTATCGTGAACCAAGTACGAGAAGTACCTACTGGAAACTCAGCAGAGGAAATGTCGGTACTAGCAGCGGGTGATGGCGGTTTTGTTTCACTCGCAGGAAGCGTGCTAGCTATAGCCGGAGGTGCCGCTGCTTTATACCTTATGTTGTCGGCATTCGGCCCAATTTTACTTGCAGCTGTACTTGCCTTGGTATTAATATTCTTCATCTTACTTGCGCGCCAAGCAATTGTCGTTTTACTTGTCGTTCTTTCGCCTTTAGCTTTCGTGGCATTCTTACTGCCAAATACACAATCACTATTCAAACAGTGGCGAAAGATACTGACTGCAATGTTGATGTTATTTCCAATCATCGCATTGGTATATGGCGGTTCGTCACTTGTTTCTGCGTTACTTGGCAAATCATTTACAGGTATCGGCGAAGCTGGCACTTCAAGTGCAATGTTTGGACAAATTATTTCTGCAGGTATTTTAGTACTGCCATTGTTCGCCGTACCAGTATTACTTAAAAAGTCACTTGATTCCGTACCAGAAGTTGGCAAGTTTGCTAATAAATGGGCGAGCAAAGGATTCGCAGGCTTCGGCGGCAAGGTTCGTGAAGGAAGTCGAAATAGTTACGTTGGTAGAGGAAATGCAATCCGAAAACAGGGACGGCAAATTTATTCTGACAGGAAATTTGCTTCAAATGTATCAAAGGGCGGCATTGGGGCATTAGCTGCAAAGGGCGTAGCGTTTACACCGAAGGGTAAGTATGCTCGAGGTACTGTTGGACGTATTGCGGACGAAGCTTCAGAAAAAGCATTTGAAAATGATATTAGCGCGATGGCTGTTTCGTTGAAAAATACACATAACAACCCTGATACTCAAATTGATGATGTCGCAGCCGAACTTACTAGCGCAATTGCGAGTGGTGATAAAGTTAAGGCTCGAGCAGCGCAATCTATTTTACTTAATAGTGGCGGTGCAGGACTTGATACACTCCACAAAACACTCGAAGCTGCAAGCACAAGTAACCCTGCTATGCGTAATAGTGAAGTTGGAGTTAGCCTACGTACTGCACTTAACAATGCAGGCCTTAAGAGTAAAGACAACGCAATGGCAACATGGGCGTACAGCGATAATACTTTCGAGTCTATTCGTAATGGAACTGCTACAACAACAGTACAAAAACCAGATGGAACAACAGAAGTGAAAAAAGTTTCTGCTATTCAAGGCTTGAACTCTGTTGAGTTAGCAGGACAACGTGGCCGTGTTGTTGAGGCTGCAAAACACCTTATTACTCCAGACCAAGCCGCGGCAGTATTGGCCGATAACGTCTCTAAGGATATGGATCCAGGCAAGAAAGCACTATTTGAAGAAATTAAAGCAGGAAAGTATTATTCAGGTTCAGCAACAGCGACACCTAGCCCAAGCGGTACGTCTACACCAAGTCAGGGAGGAGTTTCAACTCCGACAGGTACACCAACACCTACTGGCGGAACACAGCAAACAGCAGGCACTGCTGCCTCTAACCCTACTGTCACTGCTCCAATTTCAACAAATATACAACCAACCGAAGTAACCGTTAACCCGGCTACAGCCGCAGCTGATGGTGGTTTATACCGAGTTAACTCGGCCGGTACACCAATTCGTCCAAAGAATAGTAGCAAGAAAAATGACGGGGCTCCTATTGGCGCACGGCAAGCCGCAATTATTGACGCGAACGCTGATTTAATTAACGGTGGGGCACGAGCACAGGCCGCTGCAGCAGCCGCACAAGCTGCATCACTCGGTAGGGGAGAAACGTTTGACCAAGCTAAGGCAGCCGCTGACGATGCCTATAGAAAGAATGGTGGAGCGTAAACCTGGTACTCAGAGCTCTGCTATAATATTCCTTAATGGCAACCTATAAAGTACCCCAAGATGTTGAAGCTGATGACAAGCTCATCGGGCCGTTTAGCTTCCGCCAATTTATCTACTTAATTGCGGTGGTACTTGCGGGTGTGGCAGCTTGGGGATTAGCGCAATTATTTATTGGGCTCGTTATTATTCCTTTGCCAATTATTATATTTTTCGGTGCATTAGCATTGCCACTTCGAAAAGACCAGCCTATGGAAGTGTACATGGCGGCGATGGTGTCATATTTATTGAAACCACACCAACGATTATGGGATCCAGAAGGTATTGAAACAGTTATTGAAATTACTGCACCAAAAACCTACGAAGAAAGCCGAACAAAGAATTTATCACAAGACGAAGCTCAGCAACGCTTGAGTTACCTTGCGAATATCGTTGACTCTGGTGGGTGGGCAATTCGTGGCACGAACGCTGCACCAAATATGTCTATTAATAACGATGTTATTCTTGAAGCGCAAAGCGCAGTAGATGTTCTCGATAATAATACGTCAGTTGCTCAAACCTTTAACCAAATGATGTCACAAACGGCAAACAGGGCTAAAGAAGAGGCTGTTGAACGCATGAAAGCGGCTTCGTTTGCACCTTCAGCGCCACAACCAGTGTTCGGAGCTAGTCCGCTTCAAGCTCAAATGGCCGATATGGTCATGCCAGAATTCGACCCATATCCAACCGATATCCAACAAACGGTTATTCAACCGCTTAATAATCCATCGCATATGGCTGAGCAGAATATAGAACCAGAGCCTGTCACCCCTATATATGTTGCTCCTGAACCAACACCTCTACCACCTGCGACACCCGTTGTAACAACTCCACCGCCACAAAGTGCAGTAGCCACTAGCGATACACCCGTGTCTGCTGATATAATGAACCTTGTAAAGAATGCCGAAGGTTTATCGGTTGCAACTCTTCAGAGTCGGGGTGATCAAATTCATAAGAAACTCGAAGAAGAAGCTTCCGACGAAGTTTTCGTTTCGTTAAGATAAATCTTTTTTAAAGGGAGTGGGTTCACAGGCTATGCCACCAAACAATTCTTCATTTCCTATTCCACAAAACAACGGAGTTCCTCCTGTACCCCAAATGCCAGGCTCTCCTGTCATGCAACAGCAACAAATCCCTATGCAACAAGCACCACCGATAGGTTCGAGTGCTCCTACAAAACCAGCGCCTAAAAACCCGAACTCAACCCAAAGTACGTTGCAGCTTTCTGAGCTTCGCGATGGCATGGTTATTATGCTTGATGGTTCATTTAGGGCAGTTATTGCCTGTAAATCTATTAACTTCGACCTCATGAGCGACCGTGAACGAGAGGGGATTGAATACAGCTACCAAAACTTCTTGAACTCACTTACGTTCCCTGTGCAAATTTTAGTACGCTCACAACGAGTTGATATCGGGCCTTATATTGAAAAGCTTGCGACTATTCGCCGTTCACAAGACAACATGCTTCTTGGTGTACTTATGGACGATTACATTGGCTTTATGGATGCTTTAGCTCAAGACGCTAATATTATGGAGAAATCATTTTATATTGTCGTACCGTATTTCCCACTTGGCGATGCAGCTAACTTAGTAGAGCAAAGCAAAGGGTTCTTCGGAAAATTATTCCCGCGTCCTACAAATGGTGTAACGAAAATTGATACAGCGGCGTACCAAAAAGCAAAAGATGAAATTAAGAACCGTATTGATGTTGTTGTTTCTGGTATGTTCCAAATTGGTGTACAAAGTGTACAACTTGATACCAAAGCACTAGGTGAGTTGTACTATAACTTTTACAACCCGGACACTTCAGTAAACCAACCACTTGGCAATTTCGATAACGTTGCAACTACTTTTGTTAAAAAAGCGCCAGCACCAGACCAAAGCCCGCAACAGAATGGAGGCTATTAATTATGGCTAAGAAACAACTTTCAGCAGTCGACGTAGCCGCACAGCAACGTGCGAAAGAACAGGCTGAAGTAGAGCAAGCCTTTCTTAAAGGTGTTTCAACCCTTCGTGACCTTATTGCGCCAAGTAGTATTGAAATTCACTCATCATACTTTCGGCTTGGTACGAAGTATGGCCGTACATTATATGTATACGGATACCCTCGCCAAATTGCGACGGGCTGGTTAAGTTCACTTATTAATATCGACGAAGTGTTAGACGTTAGTATGTATGTATACCCCGTCGATAGCCAAGTAGTACTTAACAACCTCCGTAAGAAGGTAACACAACTTGAAGCAAGTACTTCTATCAACAACGAAAAGGGTCGTACTCGCGACCCAGCACTTGAAGCTGCTATTAGCGACGCTGAAGAATTGCGTGACCAAATTCAGCTTGGTCAAGAGCGTTTCTTCCGTTTTGGTTTGTATGTTACTCTTTGGGCTGACAGTATGGACGAACTTAATTTCGTGCAACAAAAAGTTGAAACTATCTTTGGACAACAATTAGTATTTAGTAAGGTCGCTTCATCACAGCAAGAGCAGGGGCTTAACAGTACTATTCCGCAACTATCTGACCAGCTTCAAATTCGTCGCAACATGAACACTGGTGCTATCAGTACCAGCTTCCCGTTCACGAGTGCTGACCTTACTGATAACAGTGGTATTCTTTACGGTATTAACATGCACAATAACGGGTTGGTTATTTTTGACCGATTCAAACTCGAAAACGCTAATATGATTGTGTTCGCGAAATCTGGTGCAGGTAAGTCATTTACCGTGAAGCTTGAAGCTCTGCGAAGTATGATGCTTGGTACTGAAGTTATTATTATCGACCCAGAAAACGAGTACCAAAAATTAGCTGAAGCCGTCGGTGGTGCATATATTCGCTTGAGCCTTAACTCAAATACTCGTATTAATCCATTCGACCTTCCACGGGTTATTGATAACGACGAAGCTGATGATGCGCTTCGTGCAAACCTTGTAACACTCCATGGTTTGTTCCGCCTGATGCTTGGTGGTACACAAATTGCCAACGGTGTCGCTGTTTCAGCCCTTTCGCCAATTGAAGAAGCTGACCTTGACCAGGCATTAATTGACACATATGCACGTGTTGGTATTACGAGTGACCCACTGACACACAACTCACCACCGCCGACTATTAGCGACCTTTACGACACATTGCTTCACATGGGTGGAACTGGGCCGTCACTTGCGCAGCGTCTTCGTAAGTACACAACAGGTACATTTGCTGGCATCTTTAGCCAACAATCGAATATCGATATTAATAACCCGATGGTTGTATTTAATATTCGTGACCTTGAAGACGAACTTCGTCCAGTTGCGATGTACATTGTACTAAGCCACATTTGGAATATTACTCGTACTATCCAAAAGAAGCGTATGTTGATTGTTGATGAAGCATGGCAGCTTATGAAATATGACGACTCTGCTAACTTCTTGTTTAGCCTAGCAAAGCGCGCGCGTAAGTATTACCTTGGGCTTACTACTATCACTCAAGACGTTGAAGATTTCATGAGTAGCAAGATGGGCCGTGCAATTGTAGCCAACAGCTCAATGCAATTACTCCTTAAACAATCTTCAAGTGCGGTTGATGTACTTTCTGATATCTTCAAACTTACAGAAGAAGAGAAGAAGCGTTTAGCAAACTTCCCAATTGGACAAGGTCTGTTCTTTGCTGGTCAAAGCCACGTTCATATTCAAATTCAAGCAAGTGCAACTGAACAGCAACTTATCACTACAAACCCACAAGCAGCCATTCAAGCGGCTCAAGGGCTTCAAAATTCCTAATCAGGAGTATAATAGGGACTAACTATGGCGCTTCCAACTTTGCCCGGTGACGAGAAACAGGATGAGAAATTAAACCCTGGTCAACAAGATTATGACCGGCGTTTTAATGATATCGCAAAAGCTGAGCAAGAAGGTTCGTTTAATAACATTGCCGACAACTACAATCAAACGGCTGATGGGTCGCAGGAAGATGACAACATCAACAAGCTCAAAGAACGAGAGTCAGAAGGGGACAGTACAGCCTCTGGTGGATGGAAAAACAATACCGGTAGAACTGACAAGAATTCAAAAACACCTCTGTCTCAGAGGATAAAAACCATTGCTAAAAAGCGCGGCGGTATTGTCGGGCTTATTCTTGGTATTGTGCTTGGTGGTGGTTTACTCGGAAGTGGTTTTGGTGGCGTATCAATGCTTATCAACCTCACAGAAAACGTCACACTTAAAAATGATTCTAGTTCATCCGCCCTGCAACACAGGTTTATGAGGGTCTTTGGTTTTAATATTATCGAAACCGACCCAGTATGTGCGAATTCAACGAAGTCTATTAAGTGTAAGATGGGGCGTATATCTAATAAGGCCTTAACGCAGCTTGAAAAAAAGGGTATTACACCGGTATTCGATAACGATACCGATACAAATAATAGGAAAAAGACCGGGTATCCAACAAAGAATCCAACCCATTATGTTATTGATTTGAAAGATGGCTCTCCTCCGAGTCAACCTATCGCTGCCCGCGACCTACCGAAGACACTCGCCGAGAACCCCAAGATGGCCGCCAAGGTACTCGGTAGAACCGGTGCTTTCAATGTTCGTATAAATGCCTGGACTGGTAAACATATTACCGAGAAGTTATACAAAAAGTTTGGTTTAAATAAAAACGGTGGCCTTGCTGATGGGTCAAGTAAACGACTTACACCTGTTGAGAAGTTAGCTGAGGCAACAAAAAAACTTCAAGAAAAAATACCTAAAAGCGAAAAGTTGAGTGGCGTTGCTGATGGCGTAGAACAAAAAGTGAGAGGTCACTTAGGTAAGGCGGGTAAAGCGGGCGCAGTATACACTGGTGCAGTAGCCAGTTGTATTGCCGTGAAAGCCCCTGGGTATATCGCCGCTGGTGTAGCTGCTGTCCAACTAGCTCAAGTAATGCCGGTTGGTATGGATTTAGTATTATCGCCTGGTGCAAAAGCTAAGGCTTCAGGAGTAGATACAGCTAATAGTATTACAGCTGAAGACACTGACGCTATTGGGACACTTCTTACAAACAAAACTCCTCGTGAAAGCGACGGAAAGATGACATCTGCATTAGATTCGCCAATTCTTCTTGCTGCGATGGGTGTTAACAAGAGTAAAGCGCCTGTGTCTAAAAATTTCACACCTGGTTATTCAATGCTTACTAACCCGTTAGTAATTGAAGCAAACAAAGCAGATAAAGCGCTAGAGCCTGGTTGTAATGTCATTATGAGCCCAGCAGCAATGTATACCGCTATGACTATTAGTGCCGGTGTAACCGTAGCCTTATCTGCAACTGTTATTGGTGGTGTCGTTAAAGTAGTTGCTGACTTCCTAGCCTCTGCAGCACTTACAGAGATTGCTGTTAGTGTAGCAGGGGATGCTGCACGAACTGCCATTGTTGACATCGCACAGAACGACGCAATACCTAAGGCTTCTGGTGAAGCGCTTGGTGATGTTACAGGAATCTCTATGATGTCTATGTTCTCGGCCGCTGGTATGGCAAGGAACCTGCCAGTCCTTAAAACATCTCAAGTAGCAGACTTTGACACAGCTACAAAAGAGAATGAAGCTTTCCAACGAGATATGGACATTGCCACATTAAGTCCGTTCGATACATCAAGTAAATATACTTTCCTTGGCAGTATCGTTAACAATGCACAAGTAGCCGTTTTGCAAAGCGGTAAATACGATGGAAGTTTATTATCATCAATTCCTGGTCTTTTGAATTTCTCACGTGCTTCACTTTCGACAGATACACACGCTGAGGAATTTGATGCTACGTATTGTGATTACGCCGGAGACTTTGGTTTAGAAACAACAAACCCAGAAGACACACCGGCTATCAACGCAGCCGGGTTGCCATGTACTGGCCTTACTACCGGACAAATGAATATGGGCACCAGCGAAGCATTTGACCTTGTAATAGGTGAGGGTTGGATTGATGAAACTAAAAACGTTAAAGATACTGACTCAATTCAGAACTTAGTAACAAACAAAGTTATTAAACCTGATACACCTTTAGCTGATTACATTGATTCTTGTAGCAATGCAGAAACAGGTGACTACATATTTAGCTCAGCAGGTTGTACTGTCGCTTCTACAGGTGGTGCAACGGGCTCAGGTTCAGATATGCCAAACCTAAAAAATCCACGTTCACTTGAAGCTATGGCTGTGTTCTTGCTTGATTACCAACAAATTCAAATGATTAGCGGCAACGATGAAGTTGGTCAAGAAGAAGAGGCTGTTCCAGCAAACTCAGAAGCATACGTATTACCAACCGATGTTGGCTACAAAGTTTCCTACGGTTGGGGCCCACGAAGCTGTGCCGGTTGTTCTTCGTACCACAAGGGTTTGGACATTACGAATTTCCCTGGTGGTTCTTTAAACAAACCTGTGTATTCAATAGCGGCTGGTCAAGTTATTAGTGCAGTCAAGGTTAATGGTGTGAGTGGTACCTGTACTGGTGGTGGTGTCGGTAATAACAATGTCGTGCAGATTAAACATGCAAACGGACTTATTAGTTCTTATTGGCACATGCAGGCAAGTAATATCACCGTAAACGCAGGTGATACCGTCACTGCCGGGCAACAGATAGGTAAAGTTGGAAACTGTGGACAGTCGTATGGGGCCCATCTCCACTTTGAAACGTGGATAGGCGACGCTACTGACCCTGGTATTCTAGGTATTACAGGTGCGGATGCGGCTGACAATAAACGAAACCCAGCAAAAGTCATGGCGCTGTTTGGTGTTGATATAATGAATGCAACCTATACGGATGGAAGGTAAAATATGAAAACGTTTTTATTTAGATTAGTGACATTCGTAGCCATTCTTGGTTTTCTTACCGTGCTCTTTCCAATCCAAACCCCCGTGTCTGCATTAGATGAAGAAGAAGTAGCTTCGGCTTGTGACAAAGAATTTTATAGCAGTAATGATATTTTATTCTATGACCCGTGTGCGAATGTTTGTTCAGCCTCTGCGACCGGCGCAGCGGGAACTATTTCTGCATTAAAAGGTGCAAATAATGGTGAAAAGATTTTTAACTTCTGGATTGATGCTGGTTTAACTGCACAACAATCTGCCGGTGTTACCGGTAGCATGAAACACGAAGGTGGCTTTAGCCCATTCCGTCAAGAAATGTCACAAACTTGGCCAGCTGGTGGATGGGGGATAGCGCAGTTTACCCATGACCCAGGCCAACGTGGGGCAGCTAAGGCGTTTGTATCAAACGCAATTGGGGCTGATTTATTTAACCAGTATTATAAAAATGACTTTGGTGGGCCAGTCGTCGAATCTAACGGGTTTATACCAACCGGTGTACCTGTTGATGTAAACGATAAATTCTTACTAGCAGAATTGAATTATCTACTCGACCATATTAAATCACTCGAACCAAACAACACGCGCACCGGTGCTTATGCTAGAGACTTCGGTGTCACTTTTGGTGTCGGTAATTTATACGACTATCTTAAAACACTTGTTCAAGCAGCGGACGCCGCGGTCGCATGGACGTACCTCTATGAATTCCCTGGTAAAATTAAAGAAACTGCTATTGAGCGTGGGAATAGCGCTGCTGAAATTATGACGCTTTATTCTGCGGGTACAGGAATTAGCAGTACTTGTGGTGGCGGGTTGCAAGCTGGCGGTATGACACTCGAACAGGCGATTGCATTCGTAGAAAAATACAAATCTGCAGCTGATAGCGCCGAATATATCGGTGGTGCTGGTAAAGACTGTGCTGGTGGGCCACTTTCTAACTGTGTATCATTCTCGACATTCTTTATTAACAAATACACCACACTTCAAGGTTTCGGAAATGGCACATCACCAGGAAACGGTAGTACGGTTGCTTCAAACGCAATTGCTCGTAACCCATCTGCACAAAACGGTCATAGCCCAAGACCATACGCAATCTTTAGTACACCAAGCGGTTCTGAGATGTGTGGCGATGTTAAATGTGGTCACACCGGCGTAATACTTGGTGTCGATACCGCAAACGGCAAGGTGATTGTTGGTGAAGCTGCGTGTGGAGGCGGAAGTGCCTGGGACACAGCAAGAGAATATGAATTATCGAAGTTCGACAGCGATGCGTACACATACATTTACACTGACGGATTCTTAAAAGGGGCGGTAAACTAATATGCAACCAGCTAACTCGCAAAGAAAATTACTTACAACTATCGGTGTTATATTTGGTGCACTTGTTATCATTTCAATTATTATCGCGATAATTGTTCAGTTATCACCGAAGAATGAATACGGCGAAGGAATAAAAATCCAAAACTACGACCAAAAAGTGAAGAAAGTTTCACAAGAGTTGCACAACGGTACTGAAGCGAGTTTGTATAACGTCGTAAAGAAGAACGTGCCTGAAGATACAAACCCTGCAAAGATTAAAGATGCGTTTATCCGTGACGATTCAAACTCGCAAGATTACGATAAGGCAAACGACATATACAGTGGAAAGTTTATTGTTGATATCGATAGTATTAAGCAATCGTATCTTATTCAGTACACATACATTAAAGATGTAAATAACAGCGAAGGCCTTACAAATAGGGTAGTGGTAAGTTGTGTAAATGAAGCAGATATAAAATATACCTCATTTAAATGTGAAGATTATGTTTCTGAACAAGCCACACAAAACGACGTCATTCTTCAATACCTTCCATATAGTAACTTCAGCTTTAAAATAGCCGCTGACACGACAGCGGGTGATGATAAGATGATTCTTTTAGTTGAACTACGTATTCCAGAAGCTGATTTAAAGGGTGATTTAGCGTCTAAACAAGCTGTTGTCGCTATGTATAAAAATGAAGTTGCACTATGGCTTGAGTCAAAGGGCCTTGCACCAAGCACATATACCTATGAATATAACTACACAGATAACGGCGATGCTGCAGTAGAAAGCCACGACCAACACGGCCATTCTGACGACGAATAAATTACTTCGTTAGTTCAATATTATAAATATGATCGCCGGCATGACTCGTTGCTGAGGTAATAATAATCTGGTGTCCTTTTAACTGGCTCGTAAGAAGTTGTTGGCGGTTAGCATCAAGCTCAGAGAAGACGTCATCAAGTAAGATAATTGGTTGTTTATCAATAAGCTGCTCAATAATATCAACTTCAAGAAACTTCAAAGCAAGGACGATAGTTCGCGCTTCGCCCCTCGAAGCAACGGATAGGGCAGGGGAGGTGTTGATTTGGAATATTACGTCGTGGCGGTGTGGGCCGACTGAAGTATTTCCTAAATAACGATCACGTTCTAAGTGAGTAGTAAGTTCGTTTAACAACTTCTGTTTAATATCACCAACAAACGTATGTGAGTAGTGGATTGAAACATCGTCGTGCGTGCCGGCTATTTCTTGATATAAACGTCCCAGGTTTTGATTAATTTGCTCAATAAACGCAATGCGCTGTTCAATAACAAACGAACCGTGTTCGGCAAGTGAAATATTCCAAGCGAACAATTCATCATTCGATACGAGAGCGTTTTTAAGAAGATTATTTCGTTGCTTAAGCGAACGTTCATATTTACGAAGCGTTGGGCCATACAGCGGGTTTAGTTGGCTAATAAACCTATCTATAAACTGGCGGCGGCGGGCAGGGGAGCCATGAAGTAAGCGAAGGTCTTCAGGTTCAAACAATACGACGGGATATTTTAATTTAGCCGGAATGCGAGCAGTTGTTTTACTATCAATACTAAATTGTTTACGGCTGGTTACTTTTTCAGGGTCAAACTTAACAATACGATTCGGTTCGTCGTCAAATGAAACATCAATGCGCCACCAGGGCGATTCTTTTCTTAAGAGGTCACTATCAGCGCCTTTAAACGAGGTACCTTGAAGCGAAACGTAGATCGCCTCGAGTAGTGTCGTTTTTCCACTTCCGTTTGCACCAGTAATAATCGTCACATCGGGCGAGAATTCAATCATATACGCATCGTGTGAACGAAGGTTTTGAACATGAAGGTTTTTAATAGAAGTCATATGTTGTATTGTCCACAACAAAGTGGAAAGTTAACGGTTAGCTCTTCAGAGGCATAATCACGTGGTAATAGTTTGTATCTTTATCTGTTGATTTAAGAATACAAGGTGAGAGTTTGCCGTTAAAGCTGAATGAAATAACATCAGCATCAAGTACAGCGAGTGCTTCAGTTAAGTAACGTGAGTTAAGCGTTACTTGGCCACTCCCTGTAATATCACCATCGAGCTCTGAAGTATTTTCACCAAATTCAGACGCAATAGAGTGAAGTGAAACAGATTTTGCGTCTTCATCTACAGTTACCGTTACACTACCGCCAGATTCACGGGCGAATAACCCAGCAACCTTTGTTACGCGAGTGAACTCTGGTTTATTTACAATCGCAGTAATATCAGAGCTTGCTGGGATAAGTTGACGGTAGTCAGGGAAGTTACCATCGACAAGGCGACTAATCACTTCAGCGTCATTAATACGGAAGCGAACTTGGCTTTCATCAAATAGGACATCAATAGTATCTACAGAATCATCAATTGAACGAAGTACTTCTTGAAGTGTTGTCGCTGGAATAATTGCTGCAACTTCACTTTTCGTTTCAACAAGGCGACGCTCTGAAAGCCTATAGCCATCAGTTGCAGCTAAATAGATCCATCCTTCATGCGAGTGCCAGTACACACCTGTAAGAACAGGCCGTGTAGAGTCTGAGCTGGATGTAATGATAGTTTGAGAGATAGCTTGTTTGAATTCTTCCATGTTAAGTGAGTAGGTAACTGAACTCGCTTCATTAATTGTTGGAAGCTCAGGGAAATCATCTGCTATAACACCATTAATAATTGAGTGGTACTTTCCACAAGTTATATGGATATTCTCACCAACAATCTTTAGTTCAACAGTGTCTTTCGGTAGGCTGCTTACGAATTCAGAGATAAGCTTTGCAGGTACGGTAATTGAACCTGGCTTTACAATCTTTGCACCTATGTATTGAGTTGACGCAATCTCTAGGTTAGTTGCTGCAATTAAAAGTCTGTTGCCATCTGTCCTTAAAAGAATGTTACTTAGGATTGGCAATTGAGTTTTTGTACTTGCTACTCGCCCTACAGCAGATAATGCTTTTGAGAAGTTTTCTTGGGTTACTGACAGTTCCATTGTTATGAGTTCCTTTCCTTATTTTCTTTTTTCTTCTTAATAGTAGGTGCTGTGGAAACAGGGTATAAGTCGGCAATTAACAGTGGTTGAATGTAGTTTTTTAGCGTGGATAAAACCGTTGATAACATGCTGTAAACTTGGGTGAAACTAGGGAGTTGTACACGGATAAGTGTTTGAGCTTCAATAGGGGGTGTGTATGAAAGTTGTGTATACCCACTATTCATACCACTGTCTATCCGCAGGCTGTACACATTTTTTACCCAGGTATAAGTGACGGGTTTAAGCATAAAGTTTCTCCCTAATAGCCGCTACTTGTTCGCGGATAACAAAGTCGAGCTTGATGGCTTTTTCAATTTTTTCTACAGAGTGGATAGCTGTTGTGTGGTCTTTACGGCCAAGTTCACCGGCAATCTTAGGGAAACTTAAATGTAACTCGCTGCGTAGTAAGTACATCGCAATTTGACGAGGGGTAACAATGTGCTTGTCTCGTTTTACACCGCAGATTTCCTCAAGCTTCAATGAGAAGTGCTTTGCTGTCTGGTCAATAATCTTTTTACTTGAAAGGTGTTGAGGGCGAGACATATGTGCGCTTCCTAACAATCCTTCAGCTGTAGCGATATCTGGTTCTACGCGGTGAAGGTCAGCAAAGGCAAGTAGTTGATTTAGTGCACCTTCAAGTTCACGAATGTTCGTTTTAATGTTAGTTGCGAGGTATTCAACAGTTTCAGGGTTTAACGTAACACCTGAAAGGCCAGCTTTGGCATTAATAATTGCACAGCGAGTTTCGAAGTCTGGCATTTGAATGTCGATAGCCATACCCATTTCAAAACGGCTACGAAGACGTTCGGTAAGGGTAGGAATACTACGTGGCGGTTTATCGCTACTGATAATAATTTGCTTGTTGTTTTGGTGTAAGAAATTAAAGGTGTGAAAGAACTCTTCTTGAGTCTTTTCTTTATTCGCAATAAATTGCATGTCATCGACAATAAGTACGTCAACGTTACGGTATTTATCAGAGAAACCTTTTTTCTTAAAGCGGATGTAATCAAGGAATTCATTTACAAATGTTTCAGAGCTCACATATAATACGCGCGCTTCTGGGTTATTCGCGACAATCTCATTACCAATTGCTTGCATGAGGTGAGTTTTACCTAACCCAACACCACCATAGAAGTAGATAGGATTATATTTCGTACCTGGGCTTGTAGCAACAGCTTGGCTGGCAGAGTGGGCGAGGTCATTACTAGAGCCGACAATAAAGTTATCAAATGTATATCGGGGGTTGAGCCCGTTTTGAGATGACCCCATAGGTAACATACCTGATGGAGCTGGCCCAGATGAGCGGGAAGTTTGATTAGAGATGAGCTCACTCGCATCACTTGTTGTTTCACGGCTAATGCGTGGTTTCTTGTTTGTTGTTTGTACTACGTAGGTAAGGTTAGGGGAGGTAATACCGTTTTTCTCTAGCATTTCACGAACGGTTTTATCGAACTTTGTTTCAAACTGTCGCTTAATAAAAACATTACGAACTTCGAAGAGTGCTTCGTTTTCGTCAAAACGTAATAACTTAGTGTCTGACCAGTACATATTAAAGTTAGGTCCAGAGACTGATAGTTCTATTTCACCCAGCACGCTGTGCCAAAGTGCATGTACGTCTTTTTGCATGTTCCCCTAAACTCCTACATTTGCTCGTTTACTCCTTATACTATACCCGAAAGCCAGAGTTTTCCACAACTATAAAACGATTGTAAAAAAAGAGGGGAGTAAGGGGTGCTATTTATCCACAATTGCATACCACCTCTGTTAATATGTGGATAACTACTATAAATAGGGGGATAGTTTGTATATATAACGTCACGGTTTATCGAAAAAGCAAGTCTTTTAGGCCTACGGGATTGATTAATAGGGGCGATAAAGGTATAATAATCGAGATATGCCAAAACGAACTTTTCAACCACACACACGTCACCGTATGCGAGTACACGGTTTTCGTGCACGTATTTCGTCTAAAGCTGGACGCGCTGTATTAAAGCGACGTCGTCTTAAAGGCCGTGCACGTTTGACGGTTTAAACTACCAAGTTTAAACAAACTTTAACCACTTCTTAACCGAAGTGGTTATTTTTTTACGGTATACTAATTAACAGATGATTTCTGCTCTATACCGATTCCATGGCCACAACAGTTTGCGTTATGTGTACACAAACGGCAAAGCTGTTCGTACGCAAACGATTACTTTAAAGACGACAACGAACGATCGCCGTAAATATTCACGCTTCTCTATAGTTGTAAGTAAAAAAGTTATTAAAGGTGCTGTTGGACGAAACCGTATTCGCCGCCGGCTTTTTGAGTATATTCGTACACACCTCGACCAAATCGACGGCATCCATGATGTTGTACTTATATGTACCTCTTCTGAATTACGTACACTTCCCGCCTCGGAAATAACTGACCAACTCGACCAATTGTTTACTAAAGCGGGTCTGTTTAAAGAAGCTTAAAACTGGTATACTATACGCTAGTAACCATGCGAGGCTAATCTGTGAATATCTTTGAATTAATTGTTGTACAACCAATCTTTAACTTACTATTGTTTATCTATAGTGTTCTTCCTGGTGCCGATTTCGGTATCGCGATTATTATATTTACAATAATTATTCGTTTCGCCCTTTATCCACTTGTTGTGCGTCAACTCCACCAAGTAAAGGCAATGCGTAAGCTACAACCAGAGTTGAAGCGCATTAAAGCTGCTAGCAAGGGCAACCGCCAAGCTGAAAGTATGCAAATGCTTGAACTCTACAAGCAACACGGGGTAAAACCCTTCCGTTCTATTTTGATGCTGTTAATTCAGCTTCCAATCTTCATTGCCCTTTTCCAAGTGATTCAAATCTTCACTACTCACCGCGACCAAATTGCAGAGTTTACCTACGGTTTTATGCAAAACCTCAAGCCAGTTCAAGACTTGCTGGTTAACCCTGATAACTTCAACGAACAGTTCTTAGGTTTTGTTGACCTAACGACACACGCAATTGGTACGAACGGTATAAATATTTTCCTTATTCTTCTTGCAGTTATTGCTGCGTACACTCAGTACATTATTTCAAAGCAAACATCCCCTACTACAACAACCAAGCGTTTACGTGATGTACTATCTGAAGCTGGCGAAGGGAAACAACCCGACCAAGCTGAACTAAACGCCGTTATGATGGGCAAAATGGTGAAATTCTTACCATTCATGATGTTCTTTATTATGATGAGCCTTCCTGGAGCACTTGTGCTTTACTACGTTGTTTCAAACATCTTTGCTGCTATTCAACAACACTTCCTTCTTAAGCGTGACGCTGAAGAGATGGATAAGATGGCTGACGAACCTACTAAGGGTAGTGGTAAAAAAGCGACTGCAAAAGCTCGAGCTAAAGTAGCAACTGAAGCGAAGGTTACTGAAAACAAAGGCCCAAACATTACTCGCATCAAAGCCAAAGATACACCAAGTAAAAAGGGCAATTCATGAACAGAGAAGAATCAATAGAATTTGCCCGTACATATGTGGCCGACCTTTTGACCTTCTTTGAAGTGAACGTAGACGTAGCAGTATCAGTTGAAGACGATGTGATTGAATTATCAGTCCCCTCGACAGACCTCAACAGCTTACTTATTGGACGAAACGCAGAGACACTGCGCAGTTTACAGTATTTAGTTTCCACCGTTCTACGGAACAAAGACGCAGCGCTTACACGGGTAAACGTTGATATTGCGGATTACAAGAAGCTTCGCAATGAACGCCTTGCTACTGAAGCACGTGGGTGGATAGAGGAAGTGCGGAAGAATGGGACGACGAAGGTGATGCAGTTAAATGCGGCGGATCGTCGGATTGTGCATCAAGTTGCGACTGAATATTCGGATATTAAGACTTTCTCAGTGGGAGAAGGGCTTGAGCGAAGTATTTCTATTTCACAGGCTAGTTCTTAAGAGCCCTAAGTTTTTCTTTTCATCATCTCAAGATACCGTTACACGCCAGAAAAAATTGCTTCTGGCTAATTTTTATGGGTTGCACTACGCTTTTAGTATCTTTCAATGATGAAAAGAAAAACTTAGGAGTTTAATGCCTTCATGTAAATTGTGTATGTTTCTTTCGCCATCTTCTTCCAAGAATATTTCTTGATTTGCTTGTACCCAGCTTTAGATAAACGGGTACGGATTGTATCGTCGCTTAATACCTGGTCGATTGCTTCAGCCATGTCGCTGGTGTCGAGTGGGTTAAAGTAGTGCGCAGCGGGGCCGTAGACCTCTGGGAGGCAGGTTGCGTTGCTACTAACGACAGGAGTTCCATATCCCATAGCTTCGAGGCCAGGGAGGCCGAAACCTTCCATAAGTGATGGGAAGACGTAGGCACTGGCGTGAGAGTAGAGCCAACTTAACTGGCTATCGTCTACGAAATCAGTAAAGAGGATGTTTTTATAGTTACGTTCCTCGAAATACTTTTCATTTGTAAGTGCTGAAGCGTTCTTTTTGCCAACTAATACAAGGCCAAGGTCGGGGTATTTCGCGAGGAGGATTTGGTGGGCGTCACCGAGGCGTTTAATGTTTTTGTAGTTTGATTGCTGGCCGACATATAAAATGTAGCTTTTGAATGGAACATTATATTTTTTAGGCGCAATTTGAGCAACGTCTGACGATTCGTAGATGACGACGCTTTTTTCAGCAGCTAAGGGTGCAAAATCAATAAGTGCTTGCTGAGTAAAGTTACTAATGGTGATAATTTCGTTATTATCTTCAACAACTTTTTTAAATACGTACTTTCCAACCTGTTGTTTAGCGTGAAATATAAACCAGTTCTTGTCACTGTTATAAGTATTGAGAAGTGTTAAATCGTGAAAGGTAGTAACTTTTTTACCGTTATACCCAAGTGGCTGCTGTGGCATACAAAAATGTACCAAATCAGCGTTTAGTTTTTTAAGGTATTTCTTAAAACCAATCTGTTCGGCAAACGAGTAGTTATCAAAATCAACCGTGCGAACGGTGAAGTTTTTATTCCGTGGCTTCCAGAAGTCTTTGTCCTTTGTTGGGACAAGAATTGAGTATTCGTTTTCAGTGTCTACACCTTGTAGGTATGTAACAAGACGTTCTACGTAACGACCCGTAGAAGAATTAATAATACGGGCATCAATGGCGATGTGCATTATTTGGCATCCTTTTTGAAAACTAAGCGAGAGTAAAGGAGATAGTTCCAAATAAGTGAGCCAACTGTTGCGATTAACTTAGCTATAAAGAGTAATATTGAGTCGTTTGAGATGTGCGTTTCGAGGGCTGAAGTGACAATCCAGATAATGATTGGTTGAAGAACCCAAAGACCTGTGATTGTCACAATAAGGAACGCGGCGAATTGCTTCTTGGCATTGCCGGTTTTGTTTTTGAAGGTAAATGATTTATTAGCAAAGAAGCTAAAAATTAACGATGCACCAGTTGAAAAGTAATTGGCAAGAATTTTATCAACGCCAAGGTTTACGAATAAGAATAAAAGAATGAAGTCGAGTGCGGTATTTGCACCACCTACAACTGCGAAACGAAGCTTATCGCCGTGTTTTTCGCGGAACTTTTCCATTGTGATACTCCTCAATTAGGTAAAGTGGACGTTGCTTTGTCTCGTTAAAGATACGACCGATATACTCACCGATAATTCCGAGTGAGAGCAGCTGCACGCCACCAAGGAACAAGATGACGGCCATCATTGATGGATAGCCGGCGAGGTCTACACCGAGGAATACAGTGCGAATCACTAAATAAACGAGATAGATGAAGGCGAGGATTGAAACTGCGATACCTGCATATGTTGATATACGGAGCGGGGCAGTTGTAAATGACGTAATGCCGTCGATAGCTAATTCAACAAGTTTGATGTAATTCCATTTTGTTTCGCCAGCTGCACGAGAATCACGGTCGTAAAGAATTTCTTTTTTGTGAAAGCCAACCCAGCTAAACATAGCCTTAGTATTACGTTGAGATTCGCGGAATTGTTTCAGTGCTTCAACAACACGACGGTCGAGAAGGCGGAAATCGCCTGTATCTTCTTGAATTGGAATACGAGTAACACTTTGAAGTGTTTTGTAATACATTTTAGAAGTAAATTTCTTAAACCAGCTCTCGCCTTCACGGGATTTACGCTTGGCGTAGACATCATCATACCCATCTTCCCAGAGTTTAATCATTTCAGGAATCAGCTCAGGTGGATCTTGTAAGTCAGCATCGATGATAACGACTGCATCACCGGTGGCGTGGTCGAGACCGGCAATCATGCCGATTTCTTTACCGAAGTTGCGAGAGAGGTTGAGGTAGCTGACGCGGGGGTCTTTTTCTGAGTAACCTTTAATAAGTTCGAGAGTGTTGTCTTTACTTCCGTCGTTAATAAATAAAAATTCAAATTCGTAATCTTTATTACTATTAGCTAAGTCCTCGAGGCGAGGGAAGAGCTTGTCGAGGACAGGCTCTTCATTGTAGGCAGGAATTAAGACAGAGATCGTTTTCACTAAGAATAGTATAACACTAACAGGGGTTAAAAACTATTTTCCTGTTAATATTTTACGGAGCTTGCGCAACCCTGTTTGTTCTGGTGGTAGATCTTCCCAGAGAAGTGATCTTATATAACTTGTTGAAACAGCTTTACGAGCCTGAATGTAGAATCGACTCCAAAAAGCTTTTGTCCAAAAATACCAAACACCTGCAAGCCAACCTCTAAATGCATGTGTCCCCGAACCATTTTTGATTGCATTCCCAAAAATAAGCCAATAAAGGAAAAACAGTCTAAATCCAACAGGTATGAGTAAGCCATTTGGGATATTTTTTATATATAGTAAAGGGATATTCTTAAAAGTTTGATACACGGTAAAACCCGGTATTTTCTTACTTGTCGCACCTTGTTTATGGTAGGCCATAGCCTTTTTATTATAGAAAATCTTATGACCAGCAAGTTGAGCTCGAAAGCTAATATCAACATCTTCGTAATAGGCGAAGAAAGACTCATCGAAAAGCCCAATTTCTTTGAATAAAGAAGTTTTGTAGAGAGTGGCGCCACCTGTTGCTCCAAAAATATAGTTTGAGTCTGGGGCTGATTCTACTTTTTTTCCACGAGAGCGTGGGAATGGCATTCCCCATATTGAATACATTTCAGCGGTGCTGTCTATATTTTTTCCATTTTCAGTAAGTAGTAAACCTGTCGATATAGATACATTTGTTGATAGGCTACCGATTAATTCTTTTAACCATTCTTTGTCAGCAACCGCATCGTTATTAAAAAGCGCAACAGTGTCATAACCTTTCTTAATTGAATAGCTAATACCCGTGTTTACCCCGCCAGCGAACCCAAGATTTGAACTGTTCTTTATAAGATGTAATTTATTATTTTCTGCAACTAGCAATTCAAGTATTGAAATAGAGTTGTCAACGGAACCGTTATCAACAACTAATATGTCATACTCTTTATACGTCTGTTTAAGGAGTGAATCGATACTCTTTAACGTATCTTCTATCCCGTTCCAGTTTAAAATAACAATTAGTGAGCTAGTCATAATACTAATTCTACCTTATAATTATTTCTGAACTTATGAAACTCTCAAACATCTTTAGTAAAAAGAATCGCGTACTGCTCGCTGAACTCGTCCGAACCGAGTTTAAGCTTAGGTATCAAGACTCTGCACTTGGTTTTCTTTGGTCCCTTTTAAAACCATTGATGATGTTTGCTATTTTGTATTTTGTCTTTGGCCATCTTCTAAAGATAGGTTCTTCAATCGAGCACTACGCTGTATATCTTTTGTTAGGTATTGTTCTTTGGAATTTTTTCGCCGAAGCGACGAGCCAAGGTTTATCAGCGATTGTTGCACGCGGTGACTTGATTCGTAAGATAAATTTTCCTAAATATATCGTAGTAATTTCTGGTACAATCTCCGCACTAATTAACCTAGCTATTAATATGGTTGTTATTGCAGTGTTTATGATATTTAACGGTGTTGAACTACTTGCAACCGCTCCGCTATTTCTCCTATCTGTTTTAAGCTTGTATATACTTTCCTTAGCAATCGCCTTTTTCTTAGCAGCTGCTAACGTGAAGTACCGAGACATTGGTCATATATGGGATATTGTTATCCAGGCAGCTTTCTACGCAACACCTGTACTATACCCAGTATCGATTGTGTTGGAACAAAGTTATAGAATTGGATCAATTCTTATGCTTAGCCCTGTTGCTCAAGCAATACAAGATGCCCGCTATTCGCTTATTACTCACGATACAATAACAACTGGATCACTTTTTGACGAATGGTACATGAAAATAATTCCTTATGTAATCACATTAATTATTATTGTCCTTGCAATACTTTACTTTAAGAAAAGTTCTAAGAATTTTGCGGAGAATGTGTAATGACTAAAATAGTACTAGCGGTTAAAAACCTAAACAAGACATTCAAGCTTCCTCATGAGGCACACAGTGGTGTTAAACAATACCTTATTAATATTCTGAAACGCAAGCGCGGCTATGAATTACAACATGTTTTGAAAGATATTTCGTTTGAAATCGAAGAAGGTGACTTCTTTGGGATTGTTGGACGAAACGGTAGTGGTAAGAGTACACTTTTGAAATTAATGGCGAATATCTATACTCCCGATACTGGGTCTGTATCAATAGACGGTAGCCTTATCCCATTTATTGAACTAGGTGTTGGTTTTAATCCAGAGTTAACGGGTCGAGAAAATGTTTTCTTAAACGGAGCTCTCCTTGGCTTTAGCCGTAAAGAAATGAAGATAAAATACGACAGTATTGTAGAATTTTCTGAACTAGAACGCTTTATGGATCAAAAGCTAAAAAATTACTCATCTGGAATGCAAGTTAGATTAGCATTTTCTATTGCTATCCAGGCGAAGGGCGATATTCTTCTATTAGATGAAGTTCTCGCAGTGGGCGATGCAGCTTTCCAGCAAAAATGTTTCGATTATTTCGAACAACTTAAGAAAGAAAAAAAGACTGTTATTCTTGTGACACACGACATGTCTGCCGTTAAAAGGTTCTGCAACAAGGCATTATTAATTGAAAATGGCCTTATTAAGCTTCACGGTACACCTGAAGAAGTTGCTGACCAATACTTACTCGACAACGTCGATACCAGTAGTACAAAAGACAATACAGATAACAGCAAGCTTGAATCTTCTGTAAAAGAATTGGTAGTTGTACCACCAAAAAATAAAAAGTTCACAAGAGATCAATCATACAGTTTTACTGTTAAATATAAACTTGAAGAAGACTTCACACCTATTATTGGTTATACGATTTCAAAAAGTGGTATATCTGCCACCGAGATGAATACTCGTAGTATTAAAATTCCGAATAAACTTCACGAAAAACACTCAGTTACTCAAACGCTTAAACTAGGCGGGTTTAACCCGGGTGCTTATAAGCTAGACGTAGCCATTTTCAACGAAGACATGAGCCTCAAAGGTTATGCGCTTGATGCGGGCAGGTTTGTTATCGAAGGTCATGATTTGACTAGGGGTGGCATCATCCACGCAGATGGTGAATGGACTATTGATATTAAGTAATGGTTGAAATGCTATACTTGAGAAATAAGGAGCAAAATGGCGTTTGATATTGGGATATTGGGATCTGGTGGACAAGCTGATGAAGCCGAGTCGTATTTATCAGGCGACGTTAAAGCTGTCTTTAGAGCTGTTAATAAAGAATATCTTAGTAATGATAAGCCATTTTTAATCGATATCTGTAACCCGTCAAACTACGAAAAATCTTCATCCGTTTTAGCTGCAGTCGGTACACCAACTCTTCGTGAAGCTATGGTTAACCAATGGCCAGGTAGTCAATACGCAACTATACAAGCTGAGAATTCGTATGTAGATGCAAGTGCTGAAATAGGAGAGGGGTCAATAATAGCTCCTGGTGCTGTGATTACAACTAACGTAAAAATTGGTACTCATAATATTATTAATGTGTCTGCAACAATAAGTCACAACTCGTTAACCGGTGATTTTGTAACAGTCTCGCCTGGTGCGCATATCGCAGGCAATGTAACATTAGGTGACGGTGTATTTATTGGAATCGGAGCAACTGTGAGTAATAGAGTTAAAATAGCTGCAGGTTCTGTAATTGGTGCTGGCGCAGTAGTTGTGGATGATATTAATATTGAGAACAGTGTTGTTGTGGGCGTGCCTGCGAAAACAATTAGAATAAACGAAGGATGGCTTAATGAGCTATAATATACCCTTTATTAGGCCGGAACTTCCAACATCTGAAGAGATGATTGAAGATTATCAAAATATAGTTAAATCGAATTGGTTCACAAATTTTGGTCCATATGAAAAACAACTATCTAAAGAGGTTGCTGAGTATGTCGGTAAGGATGTTTTTGCTACCACTGTAGCTAACTGTACGTTAGGTATCGACATAGCAATATCGTTATTATTTGATGCAACAAAATCTCAAGTTCTTGTTCCTGCATTTACTTTCGCGGCCGGCCCTGAGATGTTGATACGAAATGGATTCAAGCCATTATTTCTTGATATCGAACAAGAAACATGGCAAATGAGCCTTAAACAGGCTGAAGAAATTCTTAATAAAGACAGTTCTGATATTGCTGGAATATTACTCTGTAATACATTTGGTGTCGGAAACCCTAAAATCAATGAATGGGAAGCGCTTGCAAGAAAGTATGACAAGAAAATAATTATTGATACAGCTGCAGGTTTTGGTTCAAAATACAGCCACGATGAAATAGTCGGCGGAAGAGGTGACTGCGAGGTGTTTTCACTTCATGCGACAAAACCTTTTGCAGTAGGCGAAGGCGGTATTATTACGAGTAAAAATGATACTTTTATTAACGAGGCTCGTTCTTTGATGAACTTTGGTTTCGAAAGTGATAGGACGGTTCATCGGATTGGTACTAACGCAAAGATGCAGGAGATAAACTGTGCGATAGGTGTTCGCCAGCTCGGCAAGTTGAAGATAAGAATAGAGAAAAGACAACAATTACTCGAAATCTATAAAGAGCATTTACAAGATTATGGTTTTGTTTTCCAGGCTAACGATCATCTATCTACAATCGCTTTTGTGTCGACGCTTGTTCCAATAGGTAATAATGCAGATATATTACAACAAATTCTCATAGATTCATCTGTTGAGGCAAGACGTTATTACACACCAGCGCTTCATTTGCATAAAGCAATCATGAATGAATCTTCGGTATTTAGTAATTTGGAATTTACAGAAGAGGTTAGTAGTCGTATTATTTCTTTGCCGCTATTGAACGACATGAGCGAGGCCGATATTATCGAAATTTGTAAAACCTTAACCGGAACCCTAAAGGTGTAATTATGAGAAACAAAATAGTAAAATTTATTTTTGGATTTAATGCTCAAGACTTGCAAGATATACATAGTAATATATCTCAAATAAATAAAAAAGCCGATGTACGACAGGATAGTCTTAATGAATTTTCAACAAGAATTGCACGCATTAACGATTTGGGGGATGCTGCATTCAATATTTTAAAAGCTCAACGGGATAATAGTAGTTATTTACGAAATCAATTATGGACTACTCGTAAAGAGGAAAGCTACCAGTCGGTATTTGTTAATAAGAACCCACTTGTAACTGTTCGTATCGCAACATTCAATAATGCTGAAAAACTCGTAAACGTTGCAATACAATCAGTTCTTAACCAAACCTATAAAAATTTTGAAATCATTATTGTTGGTGACCATTGCACTGACAATACCGAAGAGCGTATAAAGGCTCTTGATGATCCACGTATAACGTTTATTAACTTACCTTATCGAAGCATCTATCCTGAAGATTCATACAACAGGTGGCTTGTGGCGGGCTCACCAGGTATGAATATCGGTGCATACATGGGTAAAGGTGATTGGATTGCGCCTTTGGATGATGATGATGAGTTTTCACCAGATCACATTGAAAAACTACTCGAAGTTGCCTTGACTGAGAAAGTAGAGTTTGCATATGGTGCTATTCTTCAAAAAAATACAGATACACTTGAGGAGCGTAAGATTTACGCCGAGATACCTAGGTTTGGAGAATTTTCTTTCCAAAGTGTTTTGTATATGAAAGCACTATCTTTTTTCGAATACGACCAACAAAGTTGGGTAGTAGGAGAACCTGGCGATTGGAACCTTTGTCGTAGGATGCTTGAGAGCGGTGTTAAAATTGCAAGTACAGAAGATGTGGTAACGACTATCCACATGACTCCTGTGGCCTCTAAAAAGCGCTAAACAGCTATTTTTAGCTGTTTAGTACGCGCTTAATATCTTCTGTCGCTTTTTCTGTTGAGAAATGCTCAACAAGTGAAGTCTTTGCGTTTGCTTGAACTTCTTGCCATAGCTTTTCGTTGTTGTATAACTCAACCACGCCATCTGCAAAACCTTCAGCATCGTTTGCTTCAACGCACGAGGAGTTGTTTGTGAGGTACATTCCTTCAGAACCAATAGATGTAGTAACAACAGGTAGACCATGTTCAATTGCTTGGCCAATCTTCCCTTTTACTCCTGCACCGTAGCGTAATGGAGCAACGAAAACACGAGATGTTTTTAGTATTTCAAACAATTCATCGTCGCTAACAAACCCGTCAAGAATATAATCTTTTGACGTGAGTGTCTTTTCGAGCTCTGGTGGCATGTTGGCACCAACTATTCGCAACTTGACACCTTTGAGGCTTTTTTGAACCGTAGGGAATATTTCGTTAGTAAACCAAGTGAGTGCATCCCTGTTTGGCAGGTGAGCGTAGTTACCAAGGAACACGATGTCTTTACGGTCTTGGAACTTTGTCTTGAATGAGTCCTCAACGATAGTATGAATATTTGAAACAACATACACTTTAGAGGTCACGCCACTTTCTTTAAGTAGCTCAACTTCTTTTTCGCTTACTACGAGTGTTGCATCAACTCTTTGCATTAAACCTTTTTCAAGTACTTCATACCACTTAGACTGCTCAAGCAGCTGTTCAGCGTTCGCTGTCTCTACTTCGGCTTGTCGGGCAAGTCGAACATAGTGTAGGTCAACTGTGTCGTACACAAGTTTAGCTTTTGTAAATAATGTTTTACAAATGTTGATATATTTAGCACATATTTCTGGACGCGACATGATAACCAAATCGTAAGCATGGCCATATAGTTTTGAGAATTGCATGAAATCTATGTTTCCGTATACAACCTCAACACCCATTTGTTGAAGATTTTTTGTATAGGGCTGAATTGCGGTGAGGTTGTTTGGCCAGAAAGTCACCTTATAGCCAAGCTTTTGAAGGCTTTCTATTATTGCCACCATCCTTCGAGAGCCAGAATCTTTATCTGGTGTTGGAAGTGCTTCTTCGATAATTAGAGCAAGTTTATCTCCAGAACGATCGCGACCAAGATAATGTTCAGCAGGCAGGACATGCGATGCATTAAGAGTCTTTCCCCAACGCTTCAAGAACTTTTCTTTATTGATTGCTTGGAACTTTTTAAATCCTGTATTAGTGCTCGTACCAGCCGTACCACCTTCAATATGGAAAATAACAGATTCTGGTTGGTAAACAACTCTTAAACCTTCTTTGCGAACCTTAAAGCTTAAGTCTGTATCTTCGTAGTAAGCGGGGTAGTAAAGGTTGTCGAAACCACCAAAAGAATTCATAAGGCTACGCTTAATGATGATACTTGCACCAGAACAGTAATCTACATCTCGAACGTAGTTGTATTGGTATGAGTCGGCTTGATCAAACTTCCCGTAGTTTAGTCCATCTGCGTCTTTGAATATAATTCCACCCGCTTCTTGTAATACACCATTAGGATAGATAATCTTTGATCCAACGATTCCAATCTTTGAATCTGCTTCAATGGTATCGTAAAGGCTCGTGAGCCAGTTTTCTGTAACTTCTGCGTCATTGTTTAGGAAAATAACATATTCACCCTTAGAAGCTTTAAGGCCTTCGTTGCAACCTCCTACAAAACCAAGGTTCTCTTTGTTGTGAACGAATACAAGGTTCTTAATTCCCTTAAGAGCAATAGTGTTATCACTAGACCCGTTATCTACAAGGACAACTTCGAAGCTTGGATTTGTCTTTGTATCAAGACGCTCAGAGATAGATTGAATACATGAAAGACTGTAATTAACTTTGTTGAATGCCGGTATAATAATACTTACTTTTGGAGCAGCTACTTTCTTTAGCGATATTGTCTTAATTTTTTCATTAATATCGTTCACTGATAATTCAGCAACACTTGCTGTATTGCTGTTTTGCGCAACAACACTTTTTGGAGTGGTAAGTAAACGCTTTGCTTTTGACGCACTACGCTTAATTTTGACAAGTGATTTTTTTAGCTTAGGGTGTTCTTTTATCTTCCCATCAACTTTCCTGGCTACAGAAATCAAAAAAGTATCTGTAACTTGCAACCTATCTTGGGTTCCTGGGTCGCCTACAGATAATAAACCTAGTTTTTCTTTTGCAAGGAAAAAGTCGTCGTTTCTAATGTTGGTTGATTGCTTTGTCATAACTTACAGTAATCCTTCTTTCTTTAGTGCACGCAGATGGTGTTTCGGCAGTTTACCCTTTGTCCAAGTACTTACTTCTTGGCTCGCACGAGTTCTGTAATACATCATATCATTTGTAGGGTTATTAAGGTCTTGGTACCATGGTTCGTGTCGTAACGAATATTTACCACCAACCCTAATACTTGGTGACAAGAACCACCAAGTCTTTCCACGGTAAAGTGCAAAGGTTGTATCAAGATCTGCTGAATATACGTCTTTTGAAAGAAGGAGTGAGTCGTCCCAGAAACGTGATTCCCAGTCTATGACAGATTGCTTCATTTGATAATGGTCTGGCAGGTCATCGATTTTTAGTGCAGACCCTACTTTATTGAAGTTTGGATACTTATCCAATACAGAATAGAAGTATTTAACAATATCTTTAGGCGTCTCTTTTGTCGGTAGCACGTCAGGGTCACTCACGATATACGGAAGGCCTTTTGACATAAAGCGGATTGCAAAACTCTCCCAAGGTGCCTTGTGCATACCGTTTCTACCTAGCGTAACTACCTGGTATGGCGTTGAGTTGAATAAATCTATCAATTCTGGATAGGTTGAATCGTTATCTATTAGTGCAATACGAGTATGTCCAGCCTTTTGTAGCCATTCAAGTAGTTCCTTAAGAGGTTCAGCCCTGTCGCGTGTATTTATAAATATAGGGGTATCTTTTGCTTGCAGAGAAGATACGTTTAAGGGTTGGTTAGCGATTGGATACTCCGCTGATTCTGGCTCGCTTTGAGCTGAACTGCGCTTTGTTATTTTTCGTAACTTTGAAAAAACCCGCGACAAATGAAGAGTGTGGATGGCTTTCTTAACATGCCATTTAAGAGGCTTACCTAAAACAGGGTATGTAGAAGTAGGGGTGTCGATGGTGTAGGTGAGTAATTCAGAGCCTGATATTCGTGATATAGGTTTACATTCAACGACACACCAATTTATATAGTCTCCGATTGATTTGTTTGTAAGACTATGGGTATCTTCACTGATGACAAGATAATTTACGAGGTCTGCTTTTCTTAAGGCAAGAATAGGTACTGACGAGCCATTTGTAAATTGTAAATCACTTTTTCCTGCGACTGCGAAATCTTTGTTTATAACAGCCGCTGACTCGCTACCAAGAGCTTCTTTGTATATTGAAACAAGGTTTTCGCTAAATTGAATGGGCGTTGAACTTAGGATGTTGTCCGGGGTTAAGAACATCAATAGGTCTGTGTTTGATGACATGAAGCCATAGTCATACGCGCTTAGGTCGAAAATCTCTTTGTCTACAATATTTTGGATAACAATATGGTGAGAGTGTGTCGGTATCGAAATCTTTTCTTTTGTCACAATGATAACTTCAGAAGGTTTTGTCGGTAATGAAAGAATATAGGTGAGTGTTTTTAAAGAATCCTTTACATCGTATGCAGTAGAATCAATAACGATTGACATAGCAAGTGGTTGTTGTTTGATAAGAAGCTCGCTGTAGCTAAAACTTGGGTTAACGGCAAGTGCAGAGTTACGGGATTTTATTGTGCCGTAAATATTAACGAGATTCCAGACAGTCGAACGAACCCGTGCTTTGTGGATAGCCTCAGTTTCAGACCTGTCTTTTAGGTATATCCAAAGTGATCGTCTGAAGTTGCGAAAATACGTTTTTTTGAATTGACGAAGATAGCTTTTATCGAAGTTTTTGTAAGAAAACAAGAACTGGTTTTTTAGCATAAGGTAATAATACATAAAACGTTTATTGCGTGTTGATGCACCATCTTTATGCCAAATGATAAACGACGGGTTATATACAATTCTGAAACCAGCACGAAGATAGCGGGCAAATAGGTCAGTTTCTTCGTAGTAGGCAAAGAAACGTTCGTCAAAATAGCCAACACTATCTATAACACTCTTTTTTATCATTACGCCAGAGCCTGAAACGGTAGGCCAGTCTTTTACTTTGCCATCATCACTACTGTAGGTAGCAACCTCAGACGTTACAGGATCGATACGCTGAAATGAGTAGAAACCGTGGGATACTTCGGAATCTTCGTCGACTGAATATGAACGGCTGCCAACAACTGCAATTTTCTCATCTAGAGAGAACGTTTCTAATGCTTTTTCGATTGCGTCAGCTTTAATGGTGGCATCGTTGTTAAGAAGTAGTATAAACTCACCTTCGCAATAAGGCAGTGCTGAAACTTCACCACCGGCGAAACCTTTGTTGACCTCGTTTTTTACAAGCTTTATGTTTTTAGCAACTCGTTTTTCGAGAGGCTTAATAGAACCTTCAGAGCCATTATCTACAATAATTACTTCGTAGTTTTTGTATTTCAATTCTTTCACAGAATCGAGACATTTTAAAGTATCGTCGAGGCCATTCCAGTTGAGAATGACAATTGAAACAAGGGGTGTACTTTGAATTGGTTTTGTAGATTTCGCCATAAATTACTACTGTAATTATAGCATATGCACCGCCACGCATAGGACGTTACTCGCTTTAATTTGAATTTATTATGAAACTAATTCGAGCAAATAGCGACCGTAGTCGGTTTTTAAGAGTGGTTCGGCAAGTTGCTTTAACTGTTCATCATTAATTAAACCTTCGCGCCATGCAACTTCTTCAATAGAACCTATATTTAGGCCTGTGCGTTTTTGAATAACACGAATGTAATCCGCAGCATCTACCATTGAGTCGATAGTTCCTGTGTCGAGCCATACGGATCCGCGGTCCATGATGCGAACCTGTAATTTCTTTTTGATTAAATAGGCTTCGTTTATGTCAGTAATTTCTAATTCGCCCCGAACACTTGGCTGTATGCCCTTCGCTATTTCAACGACGTCGTTATCGTAGAAATATAAACCGACAACAGCATAGTTTGATTTAGGACTCATTGGCTTTTCCTCGACAGATAGAGCGGTCATGTTTTCGTCAAATTCAACAACACCATAGCGCTCAGGGTCTGATACTTGGTACGCAAAGACTATGCCACCATCTGGGTCATTACAACGCTTTAATTCTTCACCAAAGGCAGAACCGTGGAACAAGTTATCGCCAAGAATGAGGGCAACCTTGTCATCGCCAATAAACTCTTCTCCGATAAGAAAAGCTTCGGCTAGACCATTAGGTTGGTCTTGGATGGCATATTCAAACCGGCAGCCGTATTTCGAACCGTCACCTAGAAGCCGTACAAAACCTTCGTTGTCGTGAGGTGTTGTGATGATAAGAATATCTTTTATACCAGCTCGGATAAGTGTCGAGATTGGATAATAAATCATTGGTTTGTCGTAAATTGGCATCAATTGTTTACTAATACCTACGGTAATTGGATGTAAACGTGTACCAGACCCACCTGCTAAAATAATACCCTTCATGTGTCTCCTTGTTCTTATTTATGGCCGATAGATTTACGCGAAACTACACTGTATACCAGAGCGGCTGTTGTTATGAGTATAACAAACAATGAAACGGCAATACTAACAAGTACGGCTTTGGGCTTGTAAGTTAATGTTATTGTATTGGTTCCTGAGGGTACATTTATTGCAGAGAAATCGTAGTAAGCTGGTAAGATATCAATGCTATCTCCATTTTGAAGTTGCGCAACCCAATCTTTATTGTAGGTTTGCGCTATGAATACAAGTCCGCCCGAATTAGATTCTGTTTTAACGGTAAGTTTGTTTACGCTAAATTCATACTCAAGACTAGAAGAGGTGTCGGCAAGTGTTTGATTGCCATCAACGACTACCTCGTGATACTCAACATCGCCACTTTTAATTTTACTCAATTGACCATCTTCTGATTTTTTGGTGATTTTTGAAGCAAAGTAAACGCGCGGCGCTGGTTTATCTGACTTATAAACACCATCGATTTGCTGGCTGTAACCGCTAGAGGGAGTGCTGTTAATTGTATATTCGACGCCGAGGTTCATGAATAATTCAGGTTTAGTTTTGTTGTTAATAACGAGCGAGTTGTTCCTATAGGTTTCGGGTGTTTTGTTAGGGTAATTAATAGCCTGGATTCTATGCTGAATTGATTCTGAATATAAAGAGTCGTATCCATTTATCAATGCAACGTCGTATAGAACCGATTCTTGTGGGCCAGAATAGTCTACGATCATTGGCGTTACAGAATTTTTTGATACGACGTATTCAAGTAGTTGGTTTTTCGTCTCCAGAATGGTTGGTGAAACGAGCGGTTGAGAAACTCGATACAATGCCCAACCTTGAACAAGTGCAACAATAATTATTGTTAATGCAAAATAAATTTTTACAGTGTGTATTTTTCTTAGAAGAATATAAAAGATTATTGAGCCGACAAAAACCGCATAAAATGCAAAATAGTACGATGAGCTTAGGGTGGATACTTTACTTAACATTAACTGAGGCAAGGAAACAAGGGCGAGAATAATAAGCGGTCCAACTAAGAAATATTTAACAGGTGTTTTTATGATACGTTTTGATGTAAAGACACCAGCTACTACAAATTGCAAAGCGTACGCGGCAAGTACCGACATTCCAAGAAGCGCAACGGGTAGAAAATAGTCGCTGGCAAGTGACCTAAAAGTAGGCGATATAACGTTTAGAAGAGTTTGAGGGAAATCACTCCATTGCCAAGAAGCACCAAAGGCTGCTAGAAAAAGAAAGAAATAAGGGAAGTTGATTTTCTTTCGTCGAATAAGAGAAACGATAAGAATAGCGATTGAAATAATGAATAATATTCCTGGAATTTGCCCCACGCTCAGTTCTCTACGGGTTGTTGCACCAAGGTCGTTCGGACCTGATGTAAGGTCGTATGGTGCAGTGATTCGTGATAGTTCGTCGATTCGTTCTGGCCACGACTTAGGGTCTACTGATGTTGTTTCATCCGATCGATGGCTTTCTGGTGTTTGCAGCAGCATCGGCACAAGTTGACCGAGGGTAATTGTAATAGCGACAAGAACAGAACCGAGTATATATAACAATTTTTTAGTAGGTATTTTTTTAATAATTAAGTCATAAATAACTGCTAATACGAGAATTCCATAAGGAAGAAGTGCAATTTGGATGTGACCGAAATATACAGATAAGCCCAACGTGAGTGCGAGTGCAATTAAGTAAACATTAATATTTCGTGAATGGTCGCGCCATTTGTAATACAAGAATAGTGAAAGTGGTATTGTTGCCATTGGAATTGAAACAATGCCATAAATTGACCAAAATACTGAAAAAGGAGCATACGTAAAAGCTACCGATCCTATGACACCCGAATACCAACTGAACTTAAGTTGGCGCAGCAGAAGATACATCGATGTTGCCATAAAGAATAAACCGAACATAACAACAATATTTTGGAAGGTATATATGTTCGTGAATAATAACAAAAAGTTGAGAGGCGATAATGCTGCATTTATTGGGTTGGCAAGGAAGGTGTCGCCTGCAAATGCTTTTTCATTCCAAAGGGGGATTTGAGAGTCTTTTGACAACGAATCTTTAATATACTGCCGGAAAGGAAGCATTTGCTGGTTTACGTCTGAGGGTATTGGTGCAAACACTTCACCTTGAACATTAGGAATGCTCCAGCCTGGCATTGTGTTAAGAGGGGCGACTATTCTTCCCGTAAGGCTTAAATAGGCGATAAATGGAAGCATGAGAAGCAAACCAACAAGAACAGCTTGAATGTAGATATTCTTCAAAAGTTTTTTTATTGAAGGGCTGATTTTAAGTTGTCTCATTGTTAAAAGTATACCAAATACGACTTACCAAGCTTCGTCCGACTGGAGCAGTGGATATTTTTTTGTATCAATTTTATCTTTCCATTTGAGTGCTCTTGATTCAACAAAATGCCATGAAAGAATTGACGCAATGAGCGTTAATATAAAACTTAATGCGAACATTTTTAACGGGTTAGCTGTGTGAGTGACAGAAGCAATCATTTGTTGAATTGGGAATGCATATATATAAAGGCCGTATGAGAAGTCTCCATATTTACTAGTCCAGCTCATGAGACCATGTTTGCCTATCGCAAAGATTGCATAAGCAAGTAATGTTGCTCCGAACAACGATATATAATCAGGTAGTAGGAACACTAAGAGTATAAAAGCGACAAAAGCAATTAAGCCAAACCATGCGTTGAGTGTGATGTGTTTTTCGTATTTATGCATGATAATTCCTGAAAAAAACATAAGCCCAAATATGAACATTTGGCCTATGTTTAAGTAAAAGATTGAAAGTGAGAAGATTTCGCGTCCGAAAACAGACATAGACAGAACAAGGAAAAAAAGAGACAGCCAAAATGCAAAGGGGGGTATTTTTTTATATATTTTCAAAGCGCCGATAAGTGCTACTGCAAGATACATAGTAAATTCATAAGCGAGTGTCCAAATAGAACCGTTGACTGCATTAGGGTAAACATTATCATTGAATACGCCGGGTAGTGTGAACGAGGAGTTGTATAGGAATATATTATTCAAGTAAGTAAATGTTTCTTGGTTGAATAGATAGCTTATAAATGGCAATGAGGTGAAGAAGAGTCCAGCTACTACTATGGTAGTTAAGACGGCAACAATAAGACCTGGAAATATCCGCAAGATTCGTTTTGCAAAAAAAACATTAAACCTTGGGTACTGATCCCACGATTTTGATATTAGATATCCACTAATTATAAAAAACGTCCAAACGCCAAACTCACCAAGCCAGCCGATTCTGGGTCCAGGATTACCCGTGAGGGCAAATGAGTGTCCAAAAATAACCAAAGACGCGGCAAGAAGTCGTATAAAATCAAAAGAGTTTTTTCTGGTCATCCCAGCTATTATATACTGTCTGTTTGTCGCTAGGCACTAAAAGTACAAGCTTAATGTTAAAATGAAGCATATGCCACGGAGAAAACTATCTGAATACCGTTCGAAAACAATAATTAATTCTATTTTAGGATTTTCTTATACAGGTTGGAGCGTTATTAATAACAACGCTGCTGTTATTGAAGGTCACGAAAGCTACACGGTTAAAGTCGACCAAGCGGTAAAAGGGCGCTTTAAAAAAGGTCTCGTACTTCTTGACGTTCCGCAATCAGACGTTTACCAGTCAATTACACACTTAAAAGAGAAAGGTTACTCTTCAATACTCGTTGAACCGTATGTTTCTCATGGCGACAGTATTGAACGTTATCTTGCCATTTCGGTTCGTCGTGACGGGTACTGGCTGTCTTATAGTGACAAGGGTGGAGTTGACATTGAGAGTAACGCTGAAAGTATTATTGAAATCCATTTAGACGATTTGACTGACTGGAATTCACTCTCGAAAGCTACTTTTTTGAGTGTCGAACAGCTTCGGGAAATTTTTCACACTGTTAAAACTCAGTATTTTTCATTTATAGAAATTAACCCATATGTTATCCAAAATGACGAACTGAAAATTCTTGACTGTGCAATAGAGGCTGATGATGCTGGTATGTATGCCGTAAGTGATTGGGGAGAAGTCGACTTGCGTAACCCACGAACCGAGAAAATGACAGTTGAAGAAGAAAAAGTACGCACACTAGATAGGAATTCTCCTGCATCATTTAATTTAAGTGTTTTAAATCCACAAGGATCTATATTCCTTTTATTGTCGGGTGGAGGAGCAAGCGTTGTTATCGCTGATGAAATTTATAATATCGGTTTAGGTAATCAACTTGCTAATTACGGTGAATATAGCGGTAACCCCAACACAGACGAAGCGTATCTTTATACGCAACAAGTGTTATCACTCATTGACACTTCTGACGCTGAACGAAAAATTCTTTTTATCGGCGGAGCGGCGGCAAACTTTACTGATATCGCGGATACGTTCAACGGTGTCATAAAAGCTATCGACGAAAGCGCAGAGATGCTTAGGAGTAATAGTGTAAAGGTATATGTACGTAGAGGTGGACCAAGGCAAGAAATTGGTCTGGCTAAAATTAAAGAGGCTCTTGATGCTCAAAGACTGCTTGGTGGTGTGTATGACCCTAGCACCTCTATAACGGATGCTTTGAATATTGCATTAGAAGGAATAAACGTATGATTGAAATACAGAAATTTCGCGAAGAAGAACCAACCGTCATTCTCTTGGGTTCACATCCGGGCGTTATTCAGTCGATGCTCGATTATGATTATTTAATACATCGTTCAAAACCAACCATTGTTGGAATTATAGCTAACGGTCGTCGTAGAGAACGTTATTTCTGGGGCGAATCTGAAGTTAGCATTCCTGTGCTTGCAAAAATCGATTTGTTAAGCGAAACCGTCCGCAACAAAGTTAATACAGTTATAAATGTACAATCCGCTCGACGCGTTCTATCTTCGACAAAGTCTGCTTTAGAAGTGCTTCCAAATTTAAAACTCGTGACTATATTTGCAGAGCAGACGCCAGAGAGTCACACGATTGAGTTGATTGAACTTTCAAAAAATAAAGATTTACTCATTGCTGGTCCTTCGTCTGTCGGTGTTTTAATACCTGGCTACTTAAAAGCAGGTGCTATTGGTGGTACTCAACATAGCCAACTCTCAAATGCTGGTATATTTTCGAGCGGTGATACTGCGGTTATTTCGACTTCTGGGGGAATAGTGAACGAACTCATTCTAACGGTTACGAACTCAGGCCTGGGTGTATCCTTCGCTCTTGCGTTAGGCGGCGATCGTTTCCCTGTCACAACACCCGCCGATGCTGTCAGACTCGCTCAGAACGATCCACAGACAACTAGAATTGTATTCTTTGGTGAGCTCGGCGGAACAGACGAGTACGAAATAGCAAAGATGATGGATTCGGGTGAGTTAACAAAAGAATTGGTTGTGTATATTGCTGGTACTGTTGCTGAATTATTTGAAAATCCGCCACAATTTGGCCATGCAAAAGCTTTAGCGCAGACAGAAGATGAGTCATCTAGTGCAAAAAAAGCTGTACTCAAAAATAGTGGAGCAGTTGTGTGTGATACATTTGCAGATATTGCGAAGACACTAAAAGAGCGATCTCGGCAGCCCATGAGCCATGAATCACGAAAAATCGGTGAAAGAAAACGAAGCCTTATTGTAAGTCACATTTCTGGCGATAAAAACAATGATGTACAACTCCTGGGAAGTAACTTACTCGATACTGTTAATGGAAACTCATTTGCGTCGTTAACGTTATCTATGTTGCTAGGTAAGCAAGTGGAATCTCAGAAAGCTGTTGAATTTGTAGATTTTGTTTTAAGATTGCTGGTCGACCACGGACCTTACGTGTCTGGGGCTGTAAATACAATTGTTGCTGCTCGAGCTGGCCGAGACCTCGTGTCAAGTTTAAGTGCCGGTTTATTAACTATCGGTTCTCGATTTGGCGGCGCGATTAACTATGCTGCACACAACTGGATTGACGGTGCCTCAAGGGGTATTTCTGGAAAAGAATTCGTCGAAACTTTTGTAGGAAATGACGGGGTCATACCCGGCATTGGCCACAAGAAGTATCACACCGACCTGCCAGACCCGCGAGTCCAGGCTTTGTTGAAGTTTAGTGGCAATAAGAACGGTGACAAGCATCTTAACTTCGCACTTGATGTTGAGTCTGTGACTACGACGAAAAAGGGAAGTTTAATTTTAAACGTTGATGGAACTATAGCGGCCATCATGCTCGACATCCTTGAATCAGAACTAGACTACACTAAACAAGAGTTGGAAGAACTCGAGCAAATAGAATTCTTTAATGCGCTTTTTGTTCTAAGTCGATCAATTGGCTTTACTTCACACTATCTTGATCAGCGTAGACACGACGAAGGTTTATTGAGGTTGTCAGATGACGACGTTCGCTATATTGGCTAGGTATTCTAGCGTTTTCTGTTTGCGAACCATTCTCTAAGGCTAGTTGTTGGTTTTTCGTAGTATTTGTACAGAAGAATAGAACAAAGAATAGTTAATGCTAAGTAAAGCATTAACCGAATTAGTATCTCAAAACGATTTATGTTTTCGCCAAATAACCAAATTGTAAAAGGTTGAATCAACGAGAGGTGTATCAAATACATCGAATATGAGGAAACACTAATATAAGTCACAGCCTTAAATATGAATCCTTTGCCACTTTTGTATTCGCTAAGAAACGGTAACAACATGAAAATTGCGAGCGCTGTCACTGTAAATGAAAATACAGATAAGTAAATACCATAGCTTTGTACTGAAATGTTTGAGCCACTAGTTATATACATAGAGATTACGTGGGTAATAATTAGTAAAGATAGTCCAACTATGAATAGTATTTTTTTGTGTCGTATCCATACAGCTCTGTAGAAAAGTGCCAAGTATGCACCAAGAACACCAAACACCAAACTATCCAGGCGAGTAATAACCTCTTTTCGAAATACCATATCCCATTCATTAACAGATGCAGGCGGATGAACCGAATACTTATATAGTCGGATAAATATTGACGAAATAATTATAGAGATAATCACGGCAAGAATCGCTTTCTTTGTAGGTATCTTAAATACACCTGCAAGTATAAATACCGACGAAGGTATTATTAAGTAGAACCATTCTTCGACACTAAGAGTCCAAGATTCTGGAAAAAATGCTGGGTTCGGATAGCTAAAATTTTGGAGAAACAGGTAGTATGGAAAGGGGTTAACGTTATTTATTCCACCATGAAATAAAAAACCAAGAATAATTAGTAGTGTTAATATAAGAAAATAAGTCGGTATGGTTCTAAACCATCTTCGAATCCAAAATTCTTTTAAAACTTTGAAACTAGCGCCATTTTTTGCAAGAACTTTTATTAATATAGTTCCAATTAAAAATCCACTTAAAACAAAAAATAAAAAAACACCATCAAACAAGAAAAACTCTTGGAATTTAGCGACTTTATTTGGTAGCAAAGGAGCAGCGTGTGAAAATACTACTACCATAATTGCTGCCGCCCTTAAGATATCTAGGCCGTATATCCTTTTCTCGTTGAAATCAATACTTAGAAATTTCCCCATATAATCTAAACTATATTAACAGATACACGCTAACTATTTTTGGAGAAACTTAGTAAGTCGCTTTTCCCATGTTGGTAATGATAAACCTGTATCTTTAATCTTTGTTAAGTTAAGCGTACTTTGTAGTGGTCGAGGAGCAATACCTATCTTGTCTTTATAGTATTCTTCCGTGGTAACAGCCTTGATTCGATTTGCATCATTTCCCGTTAACTCAAATACTTTGCGGGCAATATCAGCCCAGCTTACTGATTCACCACCGTTGGTAATATTATACGTTCCATAGGCGGCACGGGTATCTATAAGATGTCGAATTCCATTTGCTAAATCTTGAGTAAATGTAAGTCGTCCAATCTGGTCGCTAACGACAGATGGATCAACGCCTTTTTCAGCTAAAGATTTCATAATGTTTACAAAATTAGCACCTTCACCAATAACCCATGATGTACGAACAATGTAATGAGTAGGAACGGTTGCTACCGCAATATCACCAGCAGCTTTAGTTTGTCCGTAAACACCTAGTGGTGAGAATTGTTCATCTTCGTCATGAACTTCGTTTTGTCCATCAAAGACATAATCGCTAGAAATATGAACGAGTGTTAGTCGATTTTCTGTTGCCAATTTAGCCAAGTCTTTCATAGCTGTTGCGTTGATTGCCCATGCATCGACACGTCCTTCGGTTTCAGCTAAGTCTACCTTTGTATAAGCTGCTGCGTTGATAATTGTTTTGTATTGTCGCCAGTTTCTGTCAGACCAGCTTATAGGTTCGGTGATGTCGAATGCTTCACGATCAACAAACTCTGCATCGGGAAATTCATGACGTAGAGCTTTTCCCAATTGCCCGTTAGCACCCAATATTAAAGTTTTTCGAGGTTTCATTGGCTTGATATCGCTTAAGAATGGGTGAGCGCGATCTTTATCTGATAGTTCAGCTTCAGATAGTGGGATAGGCCACTGTATACCAGCGGATACGTCGCTTAGGTTTAGGAAGGCATAATTTTCACCACCAGCTACCCAGTGATCGTTTACTAGGTATGAATATGCAGTGCCATCTTCTAGTGCCTGGAAAGCATTGCCAACTCCACGAGGAACAAATATTGCTTTAGAAGGGTCAATCTCTAGTTCAAATGATTGCCCGAAGGTATCGCCCTCGCGTAAGTCGGTCCATGCGCCATAAATTTTACCTGTAGCTACAGATACATATTTATCCCATGGTTCGGCGTGAATACCGCGAGTTGTTCCTCGAGTTGCGTTGAAGGATATATTGTTTTGACGCGGTCCGAAGTTGGGCAACCCAAGAGGGGTCATTTTTTCTTGTTGCCAGTTCTCTTTGAACCAACCGCGATTATCACCATAAACAGGCAAATCTAACCAAACAAGCCCGGGAATGTTGGTTTCGTGCACTTTTAGCTCTTTTCCGAATTCCAGTGGCGACGAATCTGACATAAATTATTGACCTTGCGTCTTATATTTTTCTTCAGTTTCGTGCTTTTGTGGTGCCCACCAAGCTTCGTTTTTTGCGTACCAATCGATAGTAGCTTTTAAGCCCGCCTCGAAGTCAGTAAATTTAGGCATCCAGCCAAGTTCTGTTCGAAGCTTTGTTGAATCAATTGCGTAACGCATGTCGTGGCCTGGACGGTCGTTAACATGGTCGTAACCGTCAGTCTCTTTGTCCATTTCGGTTAGGATGAGTTCGACAACTGATTTATTATCTTTTTCGCCATCAGCGCCAATCAGGTAGGTTTCGCCACTCACGCCTTTTTCAAGGATAGTCAGAACAGCTGAGCTGTGGTCTTCGGTGTGAATCCAGTCGCGGACGTTTTCACCCGTTCCATATAACTTCGGGCGTCGACCTTCAAGAACTTCAGTGATTTGGCGAGGAATGAACTTTTCGACATGTTGATAAGGACCGTAGTTGTTTGAACAGTTACTGATAGTTGCCGTAATACCGAAACTGCGTACCCAAGCGTGCACCAAGAGGTCTGAACCTGCTTTAGTAGATGAGTAAGGGCTTGATGGGTTGTACGGTGTATTTTCCGTAAACCGGTTTGGGTCGTCGAGTTCTAAATCGCCATACACTTCGTCGGTTGAGATGTGGTGAAGACGTTTGCCGTGCTTTCGAACAGCTTCGAGAATCGTATAAGTACCAATAATATTGGTATCAAGGAATGGGCGAGGGTTTTGCAGTGAGTTATCATTGTGTGATTCGGCTGCGTAGTGAATAATTGCATCATTTTCACTTACGAGTTTGTCGACAAGTTCAACATCGGTAATGTTTCCTTCAACAAAGGTGAATCGGGAAGCATCGAGGCCTTCAAGGTTTGCACGGTTGCCAGCATAAGTAAGGGCATCAAGTACGGTAATGTTCCAGTCGGGGCGTTGGTTGTAGACGTAATGTACGAAGTTTGAACCGATAAACCCCGCACCGCCCGTGACGATAATATTCATACTTTTATTATAACAAGCGAACCTAGTGAAGTATAATGTGGTTATATGAAGACTGTAATTGTTAGCGGATTTTTTAACCCACTCCATGGTGGTCACCTCGACATGATTGAGGGTGCAAAAGACTTGGGCGATAGGCTTGTCGTGATTGTGAATAACGACGTACAGCAAGTGATGAAGAAGGATAAAATTATCCTACCTGAGCACAACAGGGCTCGTGTACTGGCCGCGCTGCGTCATGTCGATGAGGTTATTGTTGCGCTTGATGACGACCCTACGGTAATTAAATCACTTGAGGCAATTGCGAATAAATATCCTAACGATGAATTAATATTTGCAAATGGTGGTGACCGCGACTCGGAAAAAGCTATTCCAGAAGGTGTCATTTGTCGAAAGCATAATATCGAAATGATATTCGGAGTAGGTGGCGACAATAAAGCCGATTCATCAACTCGTATTAACCAAGCGCTAGGACACGCTAAATAGTTGTGAAAAAAGTTTTAGCTTTTGATTTGGACGATACTCTTGCTATCACCAAAACACCAATTAGTGACAAAATGGTTCAGGTACTTTCAAAAATCCTCGAAACATATGAAGTTTGTGTTATTTCGGGGGCTCGTTTTCAACAGTTTGATATTCAAATTACCAGCAGGCTGCAAGTATCTCCAAACCTGTTAACCCATCTACACCTTATGCCTACCTGTGGAACACGATATTACAGGTACGATGAGCCTAGCGGCGAATGGCAAATGCAATACTCTGAAGATTTAACGGACGAGCAAAAACAGCAAACCCGAGAAGTGCTTGAATCGTCTGCGAAGGAACTTGGTTTATGGCCAGCAAATCCTGCCGGTGAGGTTATTGAGGATCGTGGAAGCCAGATGAGTTTTTCTGCACTTGGACAAGAGGCAATTCCTAAAGATAAATATGCTTGGGATCCAGATGGTTCTAAAAAGCTTGCTCTTCGTAACCTTGCTGCCCCGCTACTGCCTAACTTGGAGGTTCGGGCTGGCGGTACGACAACTATCGATGTCACTACTAAAGGTATCGACAAGGCCTATGGAATAAAAAAACTCATTGAAGTACTTGGTATTACTAAAGATGACATCTTATTCTTCGGTGACAAGTTGCAAGAGGGCGGCAATGATTATCCTGTAAAAGCTATGGGTATCGATAGCGTCGAAGTGACGCGCTGGGAAGACACCGTTGAACGGCTTGAAGAGATTTTAGCAGCAGCTAATAACTAGCATAGCGTCTTTGATTGACATTGACTCTCTGTTGTCACGGAGTATAGTAGTTCTTTATGGAGCCAAATATGACAATTGAAACTGAACACGAAAAAGAACTATCATTCATCGAAATTCCAGCTATTGGATACGGCAACGCTGAATCTTCTATTAGCTATGTAAAGCAGCTTGAAAGCGGTGAGCTTAGCCCACAGGTTGATGCTCGTGCGTCTGAACTCATTACCTCTGGTGAACTACTTGTAACTGTCGATGACTTAGACGATGGCTGTATTGACGGTCGTCCGACTGAGTCGCTTTTGCTATACGTTACAGAAGCTGGTGAATTTTACGAGCAGCCTGCAGATAACAGTAACCACGAACGCGCGAAGGTTGCTGGTGGTGGATACGTTACTGCAACGGCAATGCGTTTAGGTTCTGGTTACAAAGGTGACACAATTGATGGCGATATTCTTGAAACAGGTTTAGTACTGACTGCGAAGGAAGTATATTGTGGCGCTCACACCGGTGAGCACAAACATGAAGACGGCACTGACTGTGGTGCGAACGACCGAATGTTGGAAATCTTTAATAACGCTATGCGTTATGAAGAAAACATCGCAGGTACAACAAAAGCATTAATTGAAACTGCTGGGCTTGAATTTAACGAAGCTACTTTCGCAAAGGTTATGAAGAACTGGCAAGCTGTCATTGAAGATGATCCATACTTTGAAGGAAGCACTGGTGCGTCACGTTTGCGTGCAGCGCAGGCAATTATTCAAACTGCACACGCGGAAACTGAGGCCGACAAGCCTTTGAGCGTTATTAAGCACCTTGCTGGTAGCCACAAAGAAGATTACCTAGTTGTTAACTACGCTAAGGGTAAAACAATGAGCCAGGTTAAATTTGCTAATACGCTTTCTGAAGAATTCCCAGAACTTGCGTCTGAGAACCTTGCTCAAGCCTTCGTGGTTGATGCATGGCGTATTGTTGAACTTGCGGAAGCATCTGTTAAAAAAGAAGATGTTGAGGCCGCTATCTACGCCGGTGTTATGTACCAAGTTGCAACCGCTGCAACCCTTACTGACGGTTCACTTCGTACGTTTATCTACGCCTAGGTTACCCGCGCGGAGCGTTGTCGCTGACAATTTTTTGCATCTTTGTTGCAAATAATCCCTTATCGAATCGTTTCGCTTTTCGATGTAAAGTAGCAGGCAAGAAGTTAATCTTGTCTGCTTTTTTCATGGCATCTACAAGGCTCGCAACTGATTGAGTTTTGAATAGTACGCCCGTTTCGCCGTCTTGAACGATATCGAGGGCACCACCTTTGGCGTAGGCAATAACGGGGGTTCCTGCTGCAAGCGCTTCGGCTGCTGAAATACCGAAGTCTTCTTCGTTAGGGAACAGAAAAGCTTTGGCGGATTGCGCGCGCTTCACTAATTCCTCGTCACTTACGCGGCCGGTGAAAGTAATAGTTGGTCCAGCAAGCTTCTTTAAACGCTCTGTATCAGGCCCGCTTCCAATAATGGTTAGTTGAGCACCTAATTGGTTACAAGCTTCAATAGCTAGGTCAAAACGCTTGTAGGGTACATGCCTGCCCCACAGCACATAACCGCTTCGTTCGCCTTTTGGCGGTGGGGTAAATCGGTCAACGTCGACAGGTGGGTGAATGATGGTGCTGGCTTTGCCATAGTACTGTTTGATGCGTTCTTGAGTGATGGTTGAGTTAGCAATAAACACATCAATACCTTCAATCGATTCGAGGTCTAATTTGCGTTGTTGCTTTACGAGCATAGGAATAAGCGGGCGAATAAGTGGCGTCAGTTTACCGAATTTAAACTCTTTTTTAAATTCTTCATAGTGGCTCCAGTAATAACGAATAGGCGTGTGAATGTAGGCGATGTGAATTTGCCCTGGGCGAGTTTTACGGACTGCCTTAGCCTCGGCGCTTGAAGTACTGATAATGATATCGTATTCACTTAAGTCGAGCTTACGAAAGGCCTGAGAACGTAGAGTAGGCCATAGTACGTGCTTGTATCGTAATGATTTTGGAAGTGAGGTTTGTAGCTCGGTGGTACGAACGTCGATGTTTTTAAACGCCGGCATTTTTTCGGCATCATACACAGAAGTATAAATGGGGGCTTTGGGAAATAGTTTGTGAATCTCAAGAAGCAATGGTTCGGCGCCGCCCATGTTGGTAAGCCAATCGGTGACGAGGGCAATTTTTGGTGCTTTTGGTGCGGGCATTATTTAGCGCCTCGTCCTCGAAGGACAATCCAAAAGGTTTTGAAGAGAATCTTAATATCTAACCAGAAGGTCCAGTTTTGAGCGTAAAAGAGTTCAAGTTCAATGCGGTCTTCGAAGCTGAGTTCGCTACGGCCAGATACTTGCCATAAACCGGTCATACCAGATTTCACACTGTGAAGAAGGGCGGTACGACCTTGGGCCATCTTTACTTCTTGTGGAAGGATTGGACGTGGGCCAACGAGGCTAATGTTTCCTAGGAAGACGTTGAAGATTTGCGGGAGTTCATCAATAGAGGTTTTACGAAGCCAAGCGCCGAATGGGGTAATGCGAGGGTCGTTCTCAACCTTACGGTTTTGGTTATATTCTTTTACGAGGTCATCACGGCCCATGGCTTTGAATTCTTCGGCAGCGTCTTTAGTTCCATACTGCGCGCCCATGCTGCGGAATTTAATCATACCAATTGGTTCAGAGAATCGACTAAGGCGTTTGCTGATGTAAAAAGCTGGGCCACGATCGACTGCTTTTTTGATGAGGTAAATAATGAACAGTGGAATAGCAAGAACGATGATTAATAGTAAGCTGACGATAAAGTCGAAGATACGCTTTACAATTGCACCCCAGCCAACGAGCGGTGTTTGATACACGGTAATCATTGGGTAGCCGAGGAAGACGTCAACAGTGTTTTTACCTGAGTAGAATTCAGATTCACCAGGAATAAAGCTGTAATCGATGTGGTGAGTTTGGGTTGCAGATAAGATTTTTTGGTTGCGGTCGGGGTTTTCGTACAAGTCGGTTTGGATAATCGCCGAAACGCCAAGTTCTCGAATTTGTTTCAAGGCAAGTTCGGGAGTCGAGAAGTGAATAGCGGTTGAAGAATCGGGGAGAATCCGTTTCGGACCTGCGATGGCAACAACTTCATAGCCGCTTCGCCTCGTGTCGGCGAGGTTAAAGGCGATGTCACTGGTTGCACCAGATGAACCGATAAGAAGCACTCGCTTCACGCCTTTGCCATACCTGAAACTAAGGTTACGGATTAAACGCATAATTTCGCGTTCGAAAATAATTAACAAGAATGAAGCGGCGAGTGTGTAAGCGGCAACCAAACGAGCTGGGAAGAGGTCTTTATCACTGACGTATTCGAAGCCAATAACCAGAAGAATACCAAGCACGGCACCGATGGCAATTTTACTCCATTCAGCAAGGCGGCGGTTGTAAACGCTCGGTTGGTAGAGGCCAATCAACCCGAATACGGCAATCCAAGCTGGGATAATAAACAGGAAGGCGAATGCGTAATCAGTGGACTGGATATTGTGGAGAAGTGGGCGAGGGTCATATTGTACGCGGGCAATGTACGCAACGGTGAAAGCAGTAATTAATACTAAGGCGTCAACGAGCATGAGTATGAGGCTGTAGAGTTTGGAGTTTCGACGAGTCATAAGTAGTGCTATTGTACCATTTTCTGGGTTACACTAAGAGGTATGTTGAAGAAAGTCTATATTGGCCTCTTGCTTGTTATCTTTGGTGGGATTGTATTACACGCGCCACTCTCTGTTGGTTTTACTGCGTTATTCCCCGATTACGAACTTCTTATTAAGTCGTGGAAGGAGATTCTCCTTGGGGTGGCGACGCTCCTTTTGCCGATATTGCTGACTATTCATAAACGGTGGAATATCTTTAAAGAACCACTATTCCTATTAATCGCCGGTTTTGCGCTGTTAAATATCGTCCTTATTCCAATTTACTTCACAGGGGCAGAATCAACTTTAGCCGGAATTTTAGTGAACTTACGTTACCTACTTTTCTTTGTGCTGGTGTATGTAGCGTTGGCGCTGTATCCGCAGCATATCCGCTTATTTATTAAGGTAGGTATTATTGGCGCATTTGTTGTGTTGGTGTTTGCGATTTTGCAGCTAACTATTTTGCCAAATGATTTCTTGAAATACATTGGCTACGGTGAATCTACGATTATGCCATTCTTGACCGTTGATCAGAATGATAACTTTATTCGTATTAACAGTACGCTTCGTGGTCCAAACCCGCTTGGCGCCTATGCAATGGTAGTTTTGACGTTACTACTCGCATTCTGGCTTAAGGGCCCGAAGGTTATGACGAAAGCGCAGCAGGTGGGTATGGCTATCCTTGGCGTCGGAAGTATTGTTGCCTTGTGGGCAAGTTATTCTCGGAGCGCTGTTTTGGGCGTCGCGATTGCGGCCGGTTTAGTGTTGTATTCGACAGTTGGAAAAAAGATATCAAAAACCGTGTGGGTGATTTTGGCGGCTTCTGCCCTACTGGTTGGTGGAAGCTTATTTGCATTTAAAGATACGACATTTGTCTCGAATGTTATCTTGCACGAAGACCCAAGTGAAGGAAATGATGTCAATTCCAACGACGGCCATGCAGAGTCGCTTGTAGACGGCACAAGGCGAGTACTTGCCCAGCCACTCGGTGGGGGAATTGGTAGTACCGGTTCAGCATCACTATTTACCGACATGCCGCTTGTTATTGAAAACCAATATCTATTCATTGCTCATGAAACTGGTTGGATGGGGCTAGTGTTATTTATCGCTATTACCTATCTAGTGCTGTCTATATTATGGCGTCAACGTAAGGACTGGTTTGCGCTTGGAGTGTTTGCAAGTGGCCTTGGACTTGCGTTAATCGGCCTTATTCAACCGGTATGGGTAGACGAGACCGTGGCAATTGTTTGGTGGGGCTTAGCGGCTATTGCCTTGGCGCATTCTCGTAATAAAACCGAAAGGCTTCTGTAATGACTGAACGTTCTACAAAACGACAAAAAGAATTATTAGATTTCGTTGATTTCTTTATTAAAGAGCACGGCTATGGTCCTAGTTATCGAGAAGTAATGACAGCACTTGGGTATAAATCGGTTTCAACTGTGGCAATCCACATTAACGGGCTTATTGAAAAAGGCTATTTACGAAAACGAGATAATTCAGCCCGTTCACTTGAGGTTGTTTCTGCAGAATATGGAAACGGCAAGGGCCCAACCAATACTGTTGTTGGTCCAAAAAGCGCCGCAAAAGAAAAGTGGTTAGTGGAAGCTGTGCGTGAACGTTTTGATGTCTATAGACACTCGTCAGACCCTTCAACGCTCGATGAACTGTATGTACTTATAGGCTCACTAAAAGTCCTTGGTTTTGAGGGTGCATATCAATCTATGCGTTCTGAGCTAGCCGAACTTGTGAAGCACTAGTATAATAGGCAACATGTTAAGGGGAAAATTTCATGCCACGAAGTCGTGGGCTGCTCGTCATCCACGACGTTTTCTTGCGTACGTCGTAGGTGCGATTTTTGGCTTGTTTGTTATTGTGCAGCTTTTGTATCCAACAACTACCCTCACCCCATTTAGTTCAGTTGAAGGGGTGAAGCTCGGTGCTATCTCCAAAGAAGAAGCTATTCAAACGTTAGATGAAAAGTTTAATAGTTCTAAAGTAGGGGTGTACTTTAATGGCTCTGAAACAGCGTTTTTCAAAGCAACTCCGGCTGAATTAGGTATTTCAAGCTCAAATAAAGAGCGTATCGATGCAATTAATTACCCGTGGTTTTTACGATTCGTTCCAACTTCCCTGTTTTGGGCGCATGCTTTTACAGATAACGTTCCTGACCTCGAATATCAGCGCAACCAACTGGCTTTGACGACTTTCGTGAACGATACATTTGGTGACACGTGCCATTTGGATGTTCGTGACGCAACGGTTGAGGTAAAAGACGCAACCATACAATCGGTTGAAGCTTTCTCGGGCGGCGACTGTGACTTTGAAGAGTTGAATTCGAAATTATCATCAGCGAACCCAACTATTCATGGGGCGGAATTGACTATCTCGGGCGAGGAAACGCTTCCAACTATCTCAACAAAAACCGCTGATGAACTTGCCGCCCATGTAACCGACGTTATTAAGGATGGTATTGATGTGAATAACGGTAAAGATAAACACAAAATACCAAAAGATATTCTTCGTACCTGGCTTGATTTCGGAGTAATTGAAGGTAAGTTGGATTATACGTTTAGTGCAGACCGTTCAGCTGCTTATTTGGGGGAGCGGATTGCTTCAGTAGTAGAGAAGCCAACAGGTGAGTCGACAGTGACCCTTAAAGACTTTGCGGAAGTAAGCCGCGATGCTGGACAGAGCGGCATTGTATTCAATCAACCAGCAATGCTTGCGAGTATTAAGAATTCACTTGAGAAGAATGAAGATGTTGTAGCGGTGGAAGTAACAACCATTGAACCGACGGTGAAATATGTACGAACCTATAGCCCAAATGACCCTGCTTTAAACGCATTACTTAAGAAGTATGCAGATACACACCCTGGTACCTATGGGGTAAGCCTGCGTGAACTGTCTGGACAACGACGAAACGCAAGCTACCGAGGCAATACTGTGTATACAACAGCCAGTACGTATAAGATGTTTGTGGCATACAGCACATTACTGAGGATAGAATCTGGCGCTTGGCACTGGAGCGACCAAATTAACGGCGGCCGAAACCTTACTAAATGTTTTGAAGACATGATTCAACTATCTGATAACGAATGCGCCGTGGCGTTACTAAAGAAGGTGACTGTTAAGAGCTTAACTGACGAGGCGCGAGCAATCGGCGCTACGAATACTTCATTCCTTATTGCGAATGACCTGAAGTCGACTGCCGAGGACGAGTCGTTGTTGTTGGCACTTCTTGAAACCGGACAAATCTTAAGCCAACAATCAAGCCGCGATGTGTGGATTGCCTCTATGAAAAAGAATGTCTACCGCCAAGGCATACCAAAGGGGATACCATCTGCTGTGGTTGCTGATAAGGTTGGGTTCTTAGATGCTTGGCTTCACGATGCTTCAATCGTATACAGTTCTAAAGGTACGTATGTACTGGTGATTATGACCGAGAGTTCTTCTTGGGCGAACATTGCTGATTTAGCTGGCCAAATAGAAACGCTACGTACCAAGTAGCACGTAGCGTTTAAATGTGAAAAGTTAAGAACTAACTCTTTTTGTCGTCAACGTTGACAGATGTCTTCTTGTCTTTTGAATCATCTTTAAGACCATTGCGAAGTTCTTTCGCGGATGAGCCGATGTTGCGTGCCAACTTTGGAAGTTGTGAACCGCCAAAGATAACAAGGATAACGATAAGAATGATGATGAGTTCTGGTGCGCCTAATCCGAACATGTGTGTACTCCCTAATAGATATAATTTACTACATTAATGGTAGCGCGCTATTGCGATTATGGCAAGAGGTGGTTGAACTATTGATTTACTGAGCGTCCGCCGTACACAGAACCGCCGTAGCCGAAGCCAGAAGTCTGCTTTGGGAGAGCTGGTGATGTTTGTTTAACAACACTGTTTACGACTTGTGTAACACCGGTAGCGGCGATGATGCCAATACCAACTGCCTTTAAGAAATCTTTACGGTCTAGTTCAACTGATAGAATGCGAGCGATGCTTTGCTTGATCATTTTATAGCCTTTTATTGTATATTAAATATTTTTTGTTTTTACGCTGTTATAAATATAGATTATGCTTAGTTGGCTTAAATGTCAACAAACTTGTAAAAAGCTATTGCTTTTATGATTTTCTGGTATTATATGAGTATCAGAATAATAAAGGACAATGCTTTGTTAGAAAATCAATACACTTACAAATATATCGCCCAGGCTCCAACGGTAATCTCATCCGATGCCTACGGATCTGACGCATACGGCGCAAACTCCTACAGCTGTGCTTCAACTGACGCAGTCTGTCTTGCTGGCGGACCAACCGCACCAAACACCGGCCTTATGGCATCATCTAACCCAGTATTTATGGGCGGCATCTTTATTACTGCTGTTCTTGTCGTCGCTGTTATTGCATACGCACTTTTAACAAAAGCGAAACACGCTAAGGCTGGAAAGTAATTCATGGGCTTCTTCGACGAAATCTTAAGTGATGTTCGTGCATTTACTGATGAGTTTCAGGAGATTAAACAAGAGCTTGTATCTTCTGTTTTAGATCCATCTGGTGAACTACGTGACACTGTGAATGAAATAGCTGGTGAAATTACCGGCAAACCAAAAACTCCTACTGAGTAGTTTGAGACTGGAATATTGGGCGGTACATACCGTCGATAGTGAAATTGCGTTGATTCGGTGAAGGTACCCGAGGTGCTGCGCGTGGAACTGGTTGCGGGTCGGTACGCCTTGGAACGACAACGGGTAGCGTTGTTGGATGAATAACAAAACCATCCATTGACCGTGCGCGCGTCGGTTGTGTAGGTGTAACTGCCGGTTGGGATGCGTTAACTGGGCGATACGTCTGGACAGGTGTTGGTGCTTTGTGGGTTTGAGGAGCTTCTGAAGTTACTAAGCCGCGTTTTTCGCTGAGCCGTTGCACTGCTAGTTCTTTTTTACGAAGGTTCTTCTCTACTCGATACTTCTTATAGATAGAGCCGAGGATGATAATAACGCCAATTTGGTATACGACAACAACTGGTCCAGCGATAATAACTTGGTTAATAGGGTCTGGTGTTGGAGTGATAATTGCCGCAACAATAAAGCTAATAACAATCACCCATTTTTCAGATTTCATTAACCCGCCGGGTGTAAATGGCTTTATAGAGTTAATAAGCAAAAGAAGTAGGGGAATTTGGAAGACGATACCGATACCTATAGTGTAGGCAATAACGAAATTGAGATAAGAATCGGCGGTAAGTGAAGCATCGATGAATTTGTCCGCAAAACTGTATAGGAAGATTAGTGCATTTGGAACCGCGACGAAGTAACCAAACGCCATACCTGATAGAAGTAACAAGAACGAACCGATAATAAGCATTGAAGATTTCTTTTGTGATTTCTCTGGCAATGCCGGACGAACAAATGCATACAACTGCTGAATAAGAACAGGGAACGCTAAGGCGATACCCGCATAGATAGACACCATAAAGATGAAACTAAACCCACCAGCCGGGTTCAGATACACCAGCTTTTCACCCTTTAAAGGGGCCAGAACTGCGTCGATAACAGGGGCTTGAAAAGCGTATGCCAAACTAGCTCCGAGTATAAAAAAGATAGCCACGATAAAAACTCGAGTGCGAAGTTCTTTCAGATGTTGTCCAGCAGTTACCTTACTCATGACGCGCGTATATAATGACTTATATTTCCCTATCTATAATAGTAGTGCTTTTAAGGATATCTTACTATTGTCATAATTACTACATAAATGAGCAATGTTGACTAATTACAGGGGTATGGTTATAATTATCCAAGTATTCCGACGTAGCTCAATGGTGGAGCAAGAAGCTGTTAACTTCGAGGTTGCTGGTTCGAGTCCAGCCGTCGGAGCCAAAATAGAGAGCCGTGCTGAAAAGCAGGGCTTTTTATCTGTCCAGACTCGGTTCTAACCAATTCTTTTGCTAAACTTTGCTTTTTGTTTAATTCCTCTAGCGGAATGAAGTATTTATTAGGGGTGAATAGGATGGTTCTATCCAGTATTGACAGCCCTGCGCCTAGCTTTACTACAACAGCACGTTTCTTTTCCAGATCATCACTATCAAAGTCTTCTTTGGCATAACGTGCAAATGTGAAAACTTCGTCAGCTTCAACGCGCCAGTTACGAGCTTTGTACTCGGCTTTGTTACGTAGTTTTTGCGTACTCTCAAGATCATCTTCAAGGGACTTTAACTCTGTAAAATACCATGAATCATCGTTGGCTTCACCGTTATATCGCATTCGTCGAAGTCCGTCGATCGCACTTTGCTTTTGTTTGAGTGCTCGCTCGTGTGCTTTCGCTATAGTTTGATTCTTCTCAATGACTTCATCCTCTTCTTGTGCAAGAGCTTCAATAGCAAGGTTGTAAAAATCGGGATCAATCGTGAACTTGTTAAGTTTATTTTTAATTTGCTCAAACAGTACATCCTCGTGTACATGTTGTTTTGGTTGGCTGCATTTTATAGCTTTGCTTTTACCAGTGCAGTGGTAGTAGATATATTCCTTACGCTCGCCAGTAGACTTGATGATTTTATGTTTCTGCTCGGCTGTTATCGCAAAACCACATTCGCCACATTTGAATAAATTGCGAAGTTGAAAGTTATACGTTTTGTCTTTCGGGCGAGTAGTGTGCGATGGGTCGATTATTTGCTGAACACGTTCAAACTCTTCCTCTGTAACCATTGGAGTGTGATTGCCATGCTCCATTTCAACGCCTTTGAAGAACAGCTTTCCTGCATAAAAAGGGTTTTTGAACATTACACAAAGTGATGAGTATGCCATAGGTACATTTCCTTTGCGAATCTTGCCGTTCAAGGGCAGTGTACGTATGTGGAGTTCTTTATCGGCTATATACGTGAGATCTGCAACAGAATAAGTTCCTGTAAGCATCTTATCCCAGAGAATACGTATTTGATTAAAGCGTTCGGGGTCCTTAATGATGACCTTCGCCAAGCGGTCATTCAGATAGCCAATAGGTGGTATCCCAGGTTTGTCACCGCGTTCAGCCTTTGACTTCATACCTCGCTTAGTATCAACAGCAAGTTTACGCACGTACTCATTTGCTTGACTAGCTTCAACACTAAAAACTATGGAGTTATCTTCAGGGAAGTAACTTCTATCCATTGCAAGGATATGCTTTAACTTCTCGTCTTGGAGCAGTTGTTGTAAATGACCACTGTCTGTTGGGTTGCGTGATAGACGGTCAACTTTCCAACAAATAATACCATCGATTTTACCATCTTCAATCTCTTCTAATAGTGCGGCAAACTGTGGGCGAATGTTGGGACGTTTTGCTGATATTGATTCACGAATTGGCTTTCCTATTATTTTAAGCCCTTCCTTGTTAGCGAGGTCGCGCATGTAGTCAATTTGGTCACCAAGGGACTGTACTTGTCTATCTTCCGAGTCGGTGGATTTACGTGCATATAGGCGATAGCGTAGGTTTTGTAAATTACGATCATTATACATTTTTTCTAATCTTTCTAGTTCATTGTCAAATATCAGTTTGGATGGCGGTAGTATAGCTGGATGTTAATAGGATGTACACTGGCTGATTGATAAACCTTTATCTATAGATATCTTTATATAATGTACTGAGATCTTTATATAAAGGTTTCATGTAAGGGTAAAGGTTTTGTGTAATGAATCTATAGCCCTAGAGCATCAAGTGCTTTGCGGTGTTCTTCTTGAAAATTATCATCACCGATATGCGCATAGGGATCAGGCTCTGCTTGTCTTTCGCTGTTGATAAAGGTTGGATCTACTTGTACTGCCTCGATGCACTTCTTGCGTAGCTCAATCCATAATGGTGAAGCACCTGCGAACTCAAGGATGTAAGCGTTAAATACCTTAGGGGTATATACCGTCCACTGTGGTTTTTTGTCGCTCGGTGCAAACACTATCATTCCGTTTATTGTCATTGATATTTCATCATTTAATACGGTTGCTTTTACACGATAGGAGCCATTGGGAAGTTGCTTGTGTACTGCGGCATCTATGAAGTATTGTTGTTGCTGAGTCATCTTTTCGGGATCTCCTGTTTTGGAGAAGTAATGCGCACTAAATCGGCAAGCTCGCTAAGTTGCAGTTCGGCAACGTTATAACTAATCTCTTCATCGTACTTCTCACGGTAAAGTGTTTGAAACTTCTTAACTAATTCTTGATCTAATCGCATATTACTTCTCGGTTATGGAACCACCGACGAGTTTGCTTATAGTCAGTGGTTTCCTGCAAACCTACTCGTATCTTATATAAAGCCAAGCAAAACCCTTGCTGTCGTTAGCACAGCAAAGATACGGAGGTGTTTGTGGTAGATGACTCGATTTTTCGTTATTTGTTATTGTGTGATAATTAGTATTAGCAATAGTACTGGTTCTTGCACCAGTTGTTACACGAAGATGTTACGGAGTTTCATGGTTAATAAGAACGCTGTTGGAAGACCGCCTAAGGTGAATTATAAGATCGTTATCAAGCTAGCAGATGCATTACAGCACAGTGCAAGTGTTAGCGATGCATGTAGATATGCAGGCATCAGTCGGGATACGTATTATCGCCATTTTAACAATGAGTCGGTATTTGCTGAAACGATGAATACCGCTAAGGCTAATCAGTATAAGCTGATGAGTTTTCTGACGTTATATTAGCTATACCAGTATTTTTACCTATTATTTACGAGTCATCGTGTCAGTTTATTAACAAATTATAATAGCGATTTTCGAGGATAAATCTCATGTATGGTTGCTGCAGGCTCACACATACAGAAAAGTGAACGACATACCCTGCGAAATATACCCATTGGAGGTACGCCAGAGCTTATAGGAGACGTTCTAATATGAAAACCGAGTAACACTCTGCTGACTCAACGGAGGTACACTGGCGGGCATATTTGAAAGAAGTATGTTTCCGATATTGCCTCAAAAATTAATATTGATTTAACATTCATAGCTTACAATAAGCCTGCGCGTTAACGTTCCTGATGACAGTAAAACCCCGATATAATGTCGGGGTTTTACTTAGACTGAACAAGCACGGTCACGGCTTATTCGCCTGTCCGATCGTAGTATAAAGAACCTGTGCCATTTGTTGCGATGACATTGATGGTGTGTACCGCTGATCCTTTGCGGGTGTACATCTCGGATGTTGCTAGTGTCTGATGATTACCAGAACTTTTGATGACGAACCAGTATTGGTTTAGCGTTGTGTTCTTGAAAATCTCGAAATACATATACCCTCCTTTCTTTTTTAAGTTCATTTACATCAGGAAAAAGTATTCAAAAGGTACCCATAAGACGTTGTTGGTCGCGTCAAGCCGAAGCTGTCCACTGGTAACTACAACCGCATACTTACCGTTAATACCCGCCATTGTCTGTATTGCTTGTTTTGCGCTTGTTTTATTTGCACCTACTTCGAGAGAAATCGAATTGGTCTTTGTGCCATCACGACTAACGATGAAATCTGCACCACCCTTAGTTGTATCGTACTCCACGATTGCGCGGGTCAGCGGGGCATCTAGGAACATTCGTTTCAGGTAAAGCCCGACAATATCCTCAAGGAGCTTGCCTCGAAGGCTTGAGTCGTTCTCTGGAGTTATTACACCGCCAAACCCACAGAGCGCGGCGCGCATTGCGGGTGAAGTGAAGAGGTACTTATTAGCTTTACCAATTTTTCCGTGGGCCGCACCTTTTGGCTGGATAGCTGTGATTATTTCGGTCTTTTCGAGAGCCTCAAGTACTGAACGGATTGTTCGTTGGTTGATATTGAGTTTTCTAGATAGATTCAAGGTACTCGTTTCACTAGATGAAGCCAGCAAGAAGAGTAGTTGGGGAATTGAGCTGATGGTCTCAACATCAAACCTAGCATACGAGGTAACGTCGCGGTCAAGAGATTCGCTCAAGATGCGATTGATGCGTTCCCATATTAGAGACTGGTTAGGAATGTCGAACGTAAAGGGCAGTGTGCCAGTCGAGAGGTATTCACCGAAGAGGGCGTTTCTTTGGTAGGGTATAGATGCCCAATACTGGTTCACTTGCCCTCGGATTGAATAAAGTTTCTCGTATGCATCGGCTGCATTCCTACTTGCAAAGATTGCATCTCGGATGGTGTTTGCGAGTCCTGGTATAGGCATAGTAAGTCGTAAATCTTGCGCCTTGCCACGATTGTCGTGTGCCTGACGAATTAGTACGTATTCAGTGAAACACAGTGGGTGTAGCTTAACTATGTCCATGCGACGTGCTACGTTTGCGTCAGATATAATGTTGAGTGCTGAGGATCCAGTGCTGAAGATGAATATCTTATGACTTCGGTCGTGAACTGTTTTTAGTCCAACTGCCCAGTCGTCAAGGTATTGTACCTCATCTAAAAAAAGAGCTACGGGTTGTGTTTGTTCTTCGAAAGTAGCACCCATAAAATCTTCACACGCAGTAATAAAATCTTGAATTGTTGCTCCAATCGTTTTGATTCGGTCGAAAGAAGCGTAAATCTTGAATGCCCCATCAAACGCACTGTCGCCATATAGTTGTGCTAGTATGGTTGTTTTTCCAATACCACGAAGACCAGGCATTGTAATCCACGTCTTCGCATTGGGCTGTGACATAAAATCACGACCACTTTTTTGAACCACAATAAAACCGCGACGTGTTACACCCGCATTGAAGGTGCTTGCTTCGCGAACATCACGAACAGTATTAGCACCGCCACGTAACATATCGAGAAGTAGTGAGTTGGTTGTGGATTCTTCATTCATAGGACCATTGTAGCGTAATGCATAACAAAAGGCAATCTCTTATGCACTATAATACATAGCAAGGTATTTCCACAGTAATTAACGGTGGTGAACATGAAGTTTTATGCTTTTATCCACAAGCTAGATGATAATGTTTATGCTTAAAAATCAAGTAGGCAAAACGCCAGTGGTGGTGTAATGGTGGCACTGCAGGCACCATTTGAGAGTACTGGTGTTCTCCTGTATTTATTTCCCCTCACCACAAAAGTGGTGGGTAAATATGGTATGATATTCAAAGATAAGAGTAGTGGTTTTGCAGAAGTATTACGTGTATTAATACCTGCTGTCTTTGGAATCTAATGGAGTATATGGTGAGTACCGAAAATAAGAATAAAAGAATTATTGATTTGTTCGCTGGAATTGGCGGAATTAGAACGGGCTTTGTAGATGCTGGATTTTCTAGCGTGTTCAGCAGTGAGTTTGAGGCCTATTGTCAAAAAGTGTACTTCGATAACTATAACGAGATGCCTTTCGGTGACATAACTAAAATTGACGAGAAGGATATACCGAAGTTCGAAGTATTAACGGGCGGGTTTCCGTGTCAGCCATTTAGCATTTCTGGTCATCAAAAAGGGTTCGATGATACAAGAGGTACCTTGTTTTTTGATGTGCTAAGAATTGTAAAATATCACATGCCTGAAGTTGTATTTCTTGAAAATGTAAAACATCTTGTGCATCATGATCACGGCAACACCCTAAAAGTTATCATTACGCATCTCGAAGAGTTGGGCTATAAAGTATCTTGGAAGGTATTAAATGCGGTTAATTTTGGTTCGGCTCAAAATAGGGAACGTATTATAATTATTGCAAACAAAAACAAGATCTTTAATTTTGATGAGGTAGAGACCACTCCTTCTAAGCGAATAAAGGATATCCTATCGAAGGATGAAGATTTTGAGTTCTTACAGCCTGATGAATATACGATACTTGATAAGGATTTATGGAAGAAGCAGAAGTCGGGCCTTATCTTCGTGGGGTATAGGAACAAATCACAAAGAGTGAACGGGGTTCGTCCAGGTACTCTGCACTTGTCTAGAGTACATAAGCAACCAAATAGGATATATTCCGTACTTGGCACACATCCTACGCTACCATCACAGGAATCATCTGGTAGATTTTGGATTTTACTTGAAGATGGAAGGGTTAGAAAATTAACGCTTAAAGAGTGTTATCGTCTACAAGGTTATAGTGATAACTTTAAGATAGATCCCAATAAGTCACACGCCTATCTACAGGTGGGTAATTCAGTGTTTGTCCCAATGATGAGGGCGTTGGCCAAGGCTGTTAATAAACAATTTTTTGAAACGGAGAGTGTGTAATGGATCCTTATACCCAAACATTAGAACGAGTCTATAACGATGCATTAAATAGGTTTACCGAATCAGATTCTACATTTCTGCAGCCACTACATTTTACTGATGAGGATAGAGCAGCTCTAACTTATATTACGGATAATATAGATAATTCAAAGGCTGTGTATACTGTCATTATCGCCTCTATTGTCTATAAGATGATACATCCCGACCAAGATGTTCGATATCACCAAGCTAGTTTGCCTAACGGCTACTCAGGGAGATCATTTGATACCAAATATATTACTCCATTTCTAAAATCTAAAAAAATACCTCACATGGCCGAATCAGGCTGGCTTACACGAAGTCTTGAACAAAATTACCCTTACGACAGAAGTTATAACGGTCAGATTCGTGACCCAGAATTACGGAAATCATTTTTACAAATAATGGACTCGATTCAGAACGGTAATACTGGATTAGAGCATTACTTGGTATATATGCTAGAGAAGGGTATTTTTACTCAAAAAGCAAAAGACGTTGATATTGAAAGAAATCAGAGTACGCGTTTTAGCATCAATGAAATTATGACTATGTTAAACACTCATTTCAGCGAGAGTGATAGCGTAGGTACCGCCCGACTACCAGTACTGGCAGTTTACTCTATTTATCAATGCATTACAGCTCAACTAGGCAGGTATAGCGGAAAAGACCTGAAAGAAATGGCAAGTCACACAACGTCAGATCTTCGTTCAGGAGATATAGGTGACGTCCAAGTCAATAACGCGGACGGCAATGAGTTTGAAGGTATTGAGGTTAAATATGGAATTAGGATTACTCCTCAGCTCATGTTAGATTCTTATGAAAAGTTTAGAAATAAACCATCCGTGGAAAGGTATTATATTTTATCTACGATAGAACCTAGCGAGCTTGAGCGACAAGCGCTGCAGAGTGTGTCGGAGACAATCTTCGATGAGCATGGTGCGCAATTTATAGCGAATGGCTTAATGAATACGATAAAATACTATTTAAGATTAATTGATAATACTGACCACTTCCTCGATCATTACACAACCAATATACGTAACGACAGCGTTATTAAGGTTGAACATAAAAACTTATGGAAACAGATTATCGAGAACAGGTAGTAAGCTAATTTAGGATATTGCTAATTTATTGTGCAAACGACATAGAATCTTTCTTTATTATGGTTATAACATCCTCTATCGTAGAGAGCCATAGAATAAGCCTTAGGTATTTATACCTGGGGCTTTTTCTATTGTTTTCGATAGAGTGGATTGGAATCAGTAACCGCAGCGCGAAGAGATGCTTGGTTGCGGTTCGAAAACGAGTAGCAAGACAGAGAAAAGTTTACTTTTATGGATGCGAGGAGGTTACGGAGTAGTCCAGCCATCGGAGCTAAGTGTAACCACTTTCTGTAAATGAAAGTGTTTTTGTTTGGTAAGATGTAAACATGATTAAAAATTCTCAGAAACAAAATGGAAGTGCATTGGTAGTGGCTGTGATCGTTCTTATGGTTGTCGTGATTAGTGCCCTTGGTTATGTTGTTTGGAATAACTTCTTAGTTCCAAAAGATGATCAGTCTGCTATGGGTGAAGTAAATCAAGTAATAGAAGCAGATAATAAGAAGTGTAAGGCTGATACTATTGAAGAAAACGGCATATTCTGTTCTGAAGAGATTGGAATAAAGCTTAAGGTGCCATCCGTCTTTAACGGTAAGTTTGAAAAGACCGACAATTATGAGATTTATAAAGGCACAGTAGACTACACAACACGAACGTCCGCAGGAGACTCTAATACTGTTTATTCCGCTATTATTTCTGGCAATGATCATTTTAGTCTTACTATTGCAAGTGAACCACTCCGTAGCGGCTATGTTGGTGTTGGTCATTCACTTCAGAATACGTACTACGATGCTGAAACTGGCCTGTTAAGCCTTACTATAAACGATACTCCTGGAAATTATGCTGTTGGGGATACAGTACCTTCGTTTATTGTTAATGGCATAAAGTTCTATCACGGGTCTGTTGGAGATGCTGGTGCACGATACGAAACATATTTTGCGGTTATTAATGGCAGTGTCGTAAATATTATGTTAAAGCATGGTGCATATATGGGCCCACCGGAAAATGATCCAAGCACAATTGATTCAGAACAGGTTTTTAACGAACTAGACAGCGAGATGAGAAAGATTGAACTAGTTCCATAGTGTTCTCGAAACTGAGAAGGCGTCCATTAGTCGGAGCCAAAATGATTACGCAAAGATCTTCGAGCTGGAGGTCTTTTTGTTTGATATGATTAGTTTATGCCTAAGAAAATCCAAAGACAAACGGGAAGTGTACATATAGTTATTATCATTATCTTGATCATTGCAACAGTAGGCGCACTTGGCTTTGTTGCGTGGAATAATTTTTTCAAGTCTTCAAAGTCAAATACAAACGACAGTAATTCCGTGAGCAAGGTCCAGCCTCAGAAAGCGAAAAGCGAAATTCTTACATTGTCTGATAGTGATATGAATAAATATGTAAATTATGAAAATAAATTTGAATTCCTCTTTCCTAAAGAAATATTCGCCCCAAATAAATGTGAAGCATTCAATACAAAGAATGACACTTATGGAAATAAAGTACCTAGCGAGCTTTATTACGGCGCCTCAGATGGCGCAGTACCAATGACAGTGCTTGAAAATGTAGACGAGTATATTATTGCACCGACTAGAACTGTTGTACAGCTCAGTCCTAAGGGGTCAAATGAGCAGGGTTATATATATACATCCTGTGAAGTTCAGCAAGTAACGCTAGATTTGATTAAGGATTTTAATAAAGACACTTATGGCGTTAAGAATGCTGCATTCGATCAGAAGTCTTTTATTGTGAAGGATGCGTCTAATGAGGCTAAGGCTAGTGATGTTACTAAAGTAATTTTCAATGACCCTAAGGGCAAAGCTGTGTGGACGCAAGATCCTAATGAAGAAGATAGGCTAGTAGGAGTATTTCAGTATGATACAACAGTGGAAAGGGTTGGAGGCTTTGCTTACAAGCTATGGTACTATCCGGTACAAAACAAGGTTGTCTTCTTCGCTCTCGGTCAGAGTCTATTTTTTCAGTACCCAGATGGGTCAAATCAATACTACAATCCGGTTGATAGTTTTATATTTACTAAGTAGTAAAATTGCGAAGTACGTCCACTAGCGGGAGCCAAACATAAACTCTATGATGAAGGTCATGGTGTTTTTGTTTGTATACTAAAATTGACTTTTTATCACACTTATGCTAATATAAATGTATGTTTAAAACAAATAGTAGAGTATCTAGCGAAGCCGAAACTTTGTATGCTGAACACAAGACCATACATGGTGCGATAGCTAAAAATTCAGAATATGTAGATAGCGCTGAAGAAATGTTAGATTCAATGATAAGTTCAGGTACAGCATCAAGCGGGTATGTTGATGATATGGAATCTGATATTTATAGTGTCAAGAGAAGTACGAGTCGCTTAGAAAAGGAAGCTACGGAAAATGTAATCAAGGCTGATGAACATTTACGCGTAAATCCACAACTTTTTGATATCGCCGTAAAGAGCGCAAGGCTAGACGGTGTTGATATTAAAATAAAGTAACCGTTTGGTTGCGAAGTACGTATATTAGCGAGAGCCAAGAAAATACCGTTAGTATTTTTTGCTAGTGGTTCTTTCTCTAGGCAACCTCCACCGTCCACTCAATCCCATACCTATCCCTAAACATCCCAAAGTAAGTACCCCATGGGCTGGTATCCATAGGCATTTCAATCGCTCCACCTTCGCTAAGTCCAGCGAATATACCGTCAGCCTCTTCGCGGCTTTCCGCGCTTACTGATATCTTAGACCTGTTTTCATTCTCATTTACCGGGCCAACAGCTTCAGGCACATCATTGGCTATTAATGTATTATTACCGATTGGCAAAACAATACGCATAATTTTATCTGCTTCGTTTTCCGGAACAGGGAAATCAGGACCTTCTAAATCTTTGAAGCGAATAATCTTTTCAAATTCGCCACCAAATACTGATTTGTAAAAGTTGAAAGCCTCTTCGGCATTTCCATTGAAGTTAATGTAAGGATTGATAGTTACCATAAATGATTCCTCCTTAGCGAATAGCTAGTTATATGCATCTATTTTATCAAACCTAACCTAAACCTGAGTATTGTAAAAATAAGCATTATATGCTATAATATATAACAGTCTTTCAACTAAGATGTCCACGATACATCGTATCTGGATTATTGCACCTTTATTCAATTCCTGGGAGGGAATAATGCCGATTGTCATCTGGGTAGTTGCCGTTATCGGCTTTGTTGGCTTCGTCGCCTCAATCGTCTGGTTCTTCTGGGCTGTGCGTAATCAGGCAAAGCTTGAGTTTCCATTGATCGCGCATCTCATCTGCGCCATTGTCGCCACACTCTTGGCAATTGCCATGAGTGCCGGCTCTCTGTTCTGGCTCTACGGAACCGCTCCGGGTCAGCGCGAGCTGAAGAGCTTCGCATCGGAAACCAGCGGCGGCTTGTCGCGAGTCGTGAAGGTGTATGACCTTCAGGGAGACCTGATCGACACCTACGAAGGCACGTTCGACATCCAGGAGGACAGCTCGAAGGTATTCTTCGATCTCCCTCAGGAAGACGGTTCGACTAAGCGCGTTCAGATTTACAACGCCACGGTCATCGTCGAAGAGCAGTAAAGAGACCACCATGGGGTGCGTCGAGTCTATGGTGAAAACCTTGCTCGATGCACCCCTCTTTCATTTCTTCGATACCTCTATCCCGCTCATGCTATAATTTACCTATATGCTGATACAACAAAAGCGCGACAAAGGCTTTACTATCGTCGAGCTTCTCATCGTCGTTGTTGTTATCGCTATCTTGGCCGCAATTACCATCGTTTCTTATAACGGCATTACGCAACGAGCATCAAATTCGTTAGTCCTTGCTAGTGTAGCGAACTGGGAAAGAATTATTAAACTTTACCAAGTGACAAACTACAAACTTCCTGATGATTGGACGTGTCTTGGTATGTCTGTTAATGATTTTCCTGTAGACTCAGCTTTTAGCCTAGGTACCGGGATGTGCGAACGTGGCATGATTGTCGATGATGGCTGGACTTCTGAATATAAAGTTGTACCGCCTCAACCTTCTAAGCCAACTCCAACGCCAGTATTACTACGTGAAAATGCGTCGCCTGGTTCTGGTGCGATGAAAACGCTTTCTACTGGAAACAAAGTTATAAAGGGCATAGTGTATGCGGCTGTTTCAAACCAGACGCAAGTTGATCACCCTGGCGCATATATATTTTACGCATTAAATAACCAAGCGTGTCCTTTTGGTGAAGCTCATAAAATTCATGGAAGCGTTAACGTGTGCGCGAAAGCACTAACTCCAGCTGGGACAGCCTGGATTGATGCAATTGATGTGTAAGTAGGCTTTATTCTACGTCGATAACGTTTTCACGATTCGCAGCTGGCTTGTAAGGAACCACTAGCCACAATATTACGTATGGTATAAAACCTGGAAAACCACCAGGGAGTAGTAATATAACAAAAATTATACGAATAATTGTCGGGTCGATTTTAAAGTATTCGGCAAGCCCGCCACAAACACCGGCAATTTTTCTATCAGTTGTTGAGCGATAAAGTCTTTTCATATAATAATTATAGCAATTACGTAACAATTCTTACGATATCTGTCGTAACAATTGTTTATAATTAAAAAATGACTAACGACCCAATTATTGTTTGGTTTCGTGGCGACCTGCGTATCCACGATCATCCTGCTTTAGCGACTGCCTTAAAAGATGCATCAACAATTGTCCCAGTATTTATTTTTAATGACGATTTAATCTCGGGTAAATTCTCAAGCTCTAACCGAACTCGGTTTTTATTAGAATGTCTTGAAGACCTTAAGGAATCACTTCAGAAATTAGGTGGTGATTTAGTTATTCGCCGTGGAGACGCCTCGGACGAATTGTCGAAACTAGCAGAAGAGACCGGCGCAAAAGCGGTGTATTACACGGCAGACTATTCGCCATTTGCTATAAGACGCGATAAAAAAGTTGAAGAAACTTTAAATAATGCCCAGGTAACACCACGCTCATTTGGTGGAAAGTTAGCAGTAAGTTCTGTTCAAAAACTAGTCACAAAAACTAATACGCCATACAAAGTATTCACTCCTTTTTGGAGAGCGTGGGCGCAAGTTGAACGCCGTGATGTGGCTATAACGGCTAAGACGATTTCGTTACCAAAAGTTTCAATAGGTACTCTCCCTAAATTGACTGATATTATTACCGACAAAAATTTATCAGAGCATGCAGAAAAAGGTGGCGAGACTGAAGCTCGAAAACACTTAAAGAAGTTTTTAGATGGTCCAATAGATGACTACAAAACTACCAACAATGATTTAGGAGTTGATGGAACATCGCACCTAAGCCCGTATCTTCATTTTGGATGTTTGAGCGTGCGCGAGATTGAAACAATGCTTCCGCCAAGTCAAGGCGCTGACGCATGGCACCGTCAACTGGCATGGCGTGAATTTTATTATTATGTACTCCTTCATTTCCCTCACCCTGAGCGAGAATTTCAAGAACGCTACAGGGGCATGTCGTGGGTGCAAAGCCCTAAACTGCTTGATGCTTGGAAAGAGGGCAGAACAGGCTATCCGATAGTCGACGCCGCAATGCAGCAGTTGAAGAATGAAGGTTGGATGCACAACCGAGCTCGCTTAATTGTTGGGTCATTCTTAACAAAGGATTTAGGAGTCGACTGGCGAGAAGGTGAGAAGCACTTTATGCGGTGGCTTATTGACGGCGATATGGCAAACAACAACGGCAACTGGCAATGGATTGGGAGTGTGGGTGTTGACCCTGCGCCGCTGTTTCGTAGATTGTATAACCCTTCAAGCCAGCAAGCTAACTATGACGAAAAAGGGGTGTACGTTCGCACCTATCTCCCTGCAATGAAAAACGTCCCCGACAAATATTTAGGTAAACCGTGGGAAATGACCGACGAACAGCAGCAGGAAGCGGGCTGTGTGATTGGAAAGGATTATCCAGCGCCAATTGTTGACCATAAAGAGGCGCGTGAATTAACGATTGAAAGGTATAAGGCAGCGATATGAAACCAGGAAATTATGTCGCGTGGAAATGGGGCAATGGTTTAGCTGAAGGAATAATAAAATCTATTCATACCGAGCCGACGACAATAACAAGTAAAGGCAAACTCGTGAAACGTAACGGGACCAGCGACAATCCCGCTATTGTTATCAAACACAAATCTGGCAACGATGTTTTGAAGTTAGTGAGTGAAGTGCAGGTAACGAGTGACAAATGATAATGTGAAACATTTTTGTTATACTTACTATATAAATAACGACCAACAACAGAGGAGTGTATATGAATCGTAAGTGGCTAATTCCAGGAATCATCATTGGTGTCATTGTGCTCATTGCTGCAATTATTATCGGCGGATATAACGGACTTATTGGACAACGCGAGAGCGTGAATAAATCATTCGCTAACTTGCAATCTCAATACCAACGACGGGCTGACCTTGTACCGAACCTTGTAAATACGGTGAAGGGTGCTGCAAACTTCGAGCAAGAGACTTTAACGGAAGTTACTGAAGCACGTGCGAAAGCTACAGGTATTACTCTTGATGCAAGCACTGCTACTCCAGAACAACTAGCGCAGTACCAAGAATCACAAGGCGAACTCAGCCAAGCGCTGGGCCGATTACTCGCTGTCACTGAAAACTACCCAGAACTGAAGGCTGTGCAAGGCTTCCAGGATTTACAGGTTCAATTAGAAGGTACTGAAAACCGAATCTCAGTTGCACGTAACGACTTCAATGGTGTTGCTTCTACCTACAACGCTCGAATTCAAACTTTCCCAACAAACATCACTGCAGGTATCTTTGGCTTCGATAAGTTCACCTACTTTGAAGCTGAAGACGGTGCTGAAAATGCTCCAGACGTAAACTTCGAATAAACGAAAGAGTTATATGTTTTCAAAATTCGTTCGATTAGGGTTGATTGTTATCGCTCTCGGTTTTGTCGCCGCTGGGTTCGTCACCCTGACGGCCATTGCTTTGAGTGTTCCGCCTAAACCAACGGATATGCCAATTGTTGATCAAACTAATACGCTCTCCGCTGAACAGAAGGCGACGTTAGCTGAACAAATTGCTGCTGAACGAACCAAATCGGGTAATCAAATTGCCATTGTAATCGTGCCTTCGATTGAGAACGGTTCTATCGAAGAGTATTCACTCGATATTGCTCGCGAATGGGGCATTGGTACTGCCGAGAATAATAATGGTGTATTGCTGTTGATTGCTAAAAACGACCGCCTACTTCGTATTGAAGTGGGTACTGGCCTCGAAGGTGCGCTGACTGACGTGCAATCCGGGCGCATTATTCGTGATGATATTCGACCACTATTCCAACAAGAGAAATACTTTGAGGGTGTGCAAGCTGGGCTGACGAGTATTATTGAAGCAATCAATGGTGAGTATATTCCAACAACAACAGCTACCGAACCTGTGCGGCTTCCGTGGGAACTAATATTTGGTTTTGGCTTTTTGATATTTTCTTGGCTTGGTTCAATACTTGCACGAACAAAGAGCTGGTGGGCTGGGGGAGTTATTGGTGGTGCAAGCGGTGGTATTTTAGGTCTGCTTGCTGGTTCGCTTGTCTTTGGATTAATCGGTGCTGGCGCTCTGGCGGTTATTGGACTGTTATTAGATAAGGTTGTGTCTGCAAATTATCAATCACACGCAGGGCGCGGCGATAAACCCAGTTGGTGGGCAGGTGGCGGATTTCTGGGTGGCGGTGGTCCTCGTGGCGGCGGTGGGTTTGGCGGCTTTGGCGGCGGCGGATTCGGTGGCGGTGGCTCGAGTGGTAGCTGGTAAGTATATCTGATATTATATCTGCATGAATATGTCACACGCTGAGCGCCGACAAATCGAAAACGAAATGATTTTTAGGCGTATCAATGAAAAAGTTGGTACCGATTTAGGTGCGCTGGATGCCATGCACGTTGCTGACGGACACTTTGATTTAGTGCGAGACGCCAACCTTGAACTGCATTTTAAATGCGAATGTTCAGACGAAAATTGTACTACTCGCATTCCAATGCTGTTGACTGATTATCAGCAAATTCACACTGACCGAAATACCTTTATCGTCATACCAGACCACCAGGTTGACCCAATTGAAAAGGTCGTTAAAGAAATGCCGGGTTATAATGTGGTGAAGAAAAATAATTCTACTCCTGAACCTTCGGATACTTTGAACATTACAACAATCAACAATTCTTAAGCGATTTACAGAGATAGCTGATACAATAGAACAGTGAAAAATGAACTCTCTGAAATTATTAAACAGCTGTACGATATTGATATCGAACCTGTTGTGTCCCGTCCAGACCCTAAGTTTGGCGACCTAACGTCAAACGTTGCTTTGCAGCTCTCTGCAAAGGTAGGAGACAATCCACGAAACGTTGCACAGAAAATCGTTGAACTATTAACCGAAAAGGGCTTGTATAAGGAAGTTTCTATAGCCGGCCCTGGTTTTATTAATGTATTCCTCAATGACGATACGTTACTCGCGAATACAAAGCGAAGCCCGGAAAAGTATTTTGAAAACCAATCGATTGTATTTGAATACAGCTGCCCGAATGCTTTTAAAGAACTGCACACTGGCCACCTTTACCAGACTATTTATGGTGACATCGCTGCAAGGCTGATGCTGATTGGTGGCGCAAAGTTACAACGAACCAGCTTCGGTGGTGACGTTGGACTGCACGTTGCAAAATGTTTATTTGGAATGGTAACCGAACTTGGCGGTGAGTACCCTGAAAAGCTTGGTGAAATTGATACCGACCCGTTCGCTCGATCTCAGTGGATTAGCCAACGATACGTGCAAGGCGCAAAAGCGTACGAAGAAGACGCTGATGCAAAGACGGTTATTGATGAGCTAAACAAAACAATCTACGGTTTCCACGATGGTTTTGATGCTGATTCGCCACTTGCGAATATCTATTGGACAACTCGCCAATGGAGTTACGATTACTTCGACGCATTCTACAAATTGATTGATGTGAAAGCTATGCGCTATTATCCTGAAAGCCAAACTGCACCTGTTGGTTTGAAGGTTGTAAAAGAACAGCTCGAAAAAGGCGTACTGAAGGAATCTGACGGCGCTGTTGTATTTGAAGGCGACGAAACGAAACACCTCCATACCCGTGTATTTATTACCTCAAAAGGTTTGCCAACATACGAAACAAAGGATATTGGCGTTATTTGGCTTGAGAAAGAAGATTACGGATTTGACCACCGTTATATCCTTACTGGCAACGACCAAAAAGACTACATGCGCGTTGTATTTGCTGCGGCCGAAGCATTCCGACCTGAACTTATCGGTACTATGACACACATGACGAACGGAACGGTGAAATTTGGCGATGGCCAGAAGATGAGTTCACGCCTCGGTAATGTTACCCGTGCAACTGATGTGCTTGATATCGTTCGTGAAAAAATTGAACAACTGGTTGATGACCCTCGCCTTGTTGATGCCGTCACTCTTGGTGCTGTGAAGTATGCCTTTGCGCGTTATAGCCTTGGTGGTGATATCGCCTTTGATATAGAAGAAACCGTCAGCCTCACGGGTAACTCTGGCCCGTACTTACAATACTCACACGCTCGTGCACGTCGTATTCTTGAGAAAATCGATTACGCAATTGAAGAACCGAAAGTCATTCACGATGAAGACAAGGTATTGTTACGCAAACTCGGTGAGTATGTAAAAGTGGTTTCACAAGCTGTGCAACACCTAGAACCGCACCATATCTGTAACTATTTGTTTGAACTTGCACAAGAATTTAACCGTTACTATGAAAAGAATAAAGTTATCGGTAGTGAAGAAGAAGCACACCGCGTAAGCCTGGTTAAATTGTATGCAGATACGATTGCAAATGGCCTCGGTATCCTTGGCATTGAAGCTCCAGATTCAATGTAATATACGTGCTGAAATAAGCACAAGAATGATACTATATAGGCACTATGCCTAACAAACCAAAAGCTAAAAAATCTCACAAAACGTTATTCGAATTTATCCGTTACAACCTGTCGGGTGGTATTCAATTCGGATGGCAATATCTTTTCTTCTTTATCCTTGGCCCAGGCGCTGCGCAGCTTACTTTGGGTGAGACTGCTTTCACAATTGGTTCAAGCTACGTTATTTATTTCGTGCTAAGTAAACAATGGGTGTTTGCGAATAATGGCAAACGTAAAACGAGTGGTGAACTGATTCGCTTTGCCGCCCTTATGGCAACGAACTTAGCGCTTAACATTTTTGTTTTGAACTGGTTGAACGGGCTTGGCATTTTACCGTATGTTTCACAACTAGTTATTTCGTTGTTCCTGACTGCGTGGAATTACGTCTGGCTGAAATTCTGGGTATTTCCGAGCGAAAAAGTTAAATAGCGCTCATTTACACTAAATTGTTATAATAGGTATGAATACATATGTCAAAATACACTCGTATCAAATCCTATAGTCCAAAACGAACCGCTAAGGTGGTCCGAAAACCCGCTAAAAAACTGAATCCAGTAAGCGGTTTCTTCGTTGGTCGCTATAAATGGTTCAAGAAGCTGAGCAAGCCTAAAAAGGCGCTCGTTATTGGCGGCCCGATACTCGCCTTCCTTATTTTGACCCCAATTTTTACTTACGTGTACTTTGCGAGTGCAATTTCTGACCCAGACCGTTTGATGAACTATAACAATACTGGCGTCGTGTTGCTAGATAAGAATAACGAAGCATTTTACAGCTTCGGTACGGCTGATCGCGGCGAACGCCTTGGCCTTGATAAAATTTCAGACTATACCGAAAAAGCGTTGGTTTCTGCGGAAGATAAAAACTTCTATAAGCACGGTGGATTTTCATTTATCAGTATTCTGGGTGCGCTGTACGCCAACTTGCTTAGCGGTGACGCTACGGGTTACGGTGGTTCAACCTTAACGCAACAGCTTGCAAAGAATACATTGCTTTCAAACAACCAGACCGTACTGCGAAAATACCAAGAACTTACTGTTGCACTGGCAATTGAGCAAAACTATAGCAAAGACGACATTCTCGACCTATATCTAAACTCTGTGTATTACGGTGAAGGTGCTTTCGGTATTGGCGCTGCTGCGAAGGCGTACTTTAATAAATCTGCTGCTGAGCTTGACCTTGCGGAAAGCGCAATGCTTATTGGAGTCTTACCAGCACCATCAAGCTACTCACCAATTTCTGGAAATATTGAATACGCCAAAGAGCGCCAAGGAACCGTACTCAGCCGAATGGTTGATAACGGGGTTATTACTCAAGCTGAAGCCGATGCTGCGAAGGCGCAGGTATTAGCTTACGCCGCGCCAAGTGACGGTATCAATAACACTGCACCGCACTTTGCTGAAATGGTCTTAAGCGAACTCTACGACAAGTATGGGGAAGAGCGCGTGACACGTTCTGGATTCCGAGTGACGACAACACTTGATATGAACTTACAGAAATCTGCTAACGATGCTGTTGCGAAGCAAATGGCCTACATCCAGCGTAATGGTGGTTCGAATGCATCAGTTGTAGCAATCGACCCTACAACCGGTGAACTTCGTGCACTCGTGGGAAGTTCTGACTACAACAATGTCGATTTTGGTAAAGTAAATATGGCTATTACTGCGCGTCAACCTGGTTCAAGCATTAAACCACTGTATTATGCCGAGGCTATGCAAAAAGGCCTTATCTCGCCAGCGACAATTCTTGATGACAAGCGAACTGACTTTGGTGGGTATGTTCCATTAAACGCCGACCGTAAATTTAGGGGTAATGTGACAGTGCGCAATGCAATTTCGCAATCTCTTAATATTCCATCAGTGCTTGTTATGCAAAAGCTTGGTGTCGCTAATTCTGTCGAAGCGCTACAACGACTTGGTGTGAGTACAATTGATGACAAAACTGATTACGGGCTTTCGTTGGCACTAGGTTCTGCTGAAGCGAAACTAACCGACATGACAAATGCCTACGCTGCCTTTGCAAATGCCGGTAGCCAATACGACGTTACGACAATTACGAAAATTGATGACAAGTTTGAGAAGCAGGTTTTTAATAAAGGCACAAAAGCAGCTAAGCAGGTGATGGGTGAGAATGCTTCATTCCTTATTTCAGACATACTTAATGATGAGACTGCACGTGCGCCAATTTTTGGAACCAGCTTAAATACCAACGGCTTCGATGTTGCGGTGAAGACGGGTACGACCGATGAAGCTCGTGACGCTTGGACAATTGGCTATGCAAAACAGCTCGTCGTTGGAGTGTGGGTTGGAAATAATGATAATACGCCAATGCGAAACGGTGGAGCAGGTATGGCTGGGCCAATTTGGCGCACGACTATTCAAGCCGGCTTGAAGGGACAAAAGAATCAACCATTTGTAGCGCCAGCTGGTGTTGAACGTCTCACTATCTGTCGAAGCAACGGATTGATTGCAACGGGTGGCGGAACTGACGGAACTTACCAAGAATACTTTATACGAACTGCGGCCCCATCTGGTACTTGTAACGTGCCAAAGCCACCTGAAGATACAGATAAAGACGGCGTGATTGATGCGAATGATAAGTGTGCTGATACGCCAAGCGGAACCGAAGTTGACGAGACCGGCTGTGAAGTTGAAGTGGATCCGCTCCTTGATACAGATAAAGATGGCGTCATTGATACGCTTGATAAGTGTGCGAATACACCAACTGGCGCAACGGTAGATGCAACCGGGTGTACAGTAGCCACCAATGGTAATACGGGCACACCCGCACAAACGCGCGGCAATACTTCAAACTAACTCTTTAGTTGCTTAATATTGGTAACATGCTAGTATTAGCATAGACACGATGAACCTCGTTCGTAGTCACGATTCAGAGGAAAATATCAGTCAACCCTTTCAAAGTTTCAGGTTGGATTTGATGAACAGAACGTTCAGACAATAAACTAAATAAAGGGCCGACATGCAAAAAACAGCTATTAAAAATATTCCACTGATCGCACTATTTGCGATTTTAACTATCTTCACTGTCATTATGACTGCAACTCATCCAGTGAGTGCTGCACAATCTACAGTAAACCTCCGAACCGCATCGCCGTTTGCGATTCTTTCGGGTACACCGAACATTACCGATGCAGGCAACTCATCTGTTATTAATGGAAATGTCGGCCTTAGCCCTGCAACCGGTGCTGGTATTGGTTTGACTTGTTCTCAAGTCTCAGGAACAATTTACTCACCTGATGCAACTGGTCCTTTGCCTTGTCGTGTAACAAACCCGCCACTTTTATTAACTGCAAAGAATAACTTAACGACTGCATATAATGATGCAGCTGGCCGTACTCCACTCACAACAGTACCTACTGAACTTGGTGGAACAACACTCGTTGCTGGTGTGTACGACTCAACTTCAACAGAACTTGGTATTTCAGCTGGCGCTGGCGCATTAGTACTTGATGGTCAAGGTGACCCTTCTTCTGTGTTTATCTTTCAAGCTCCCTTTGAAGGTACTGGTTTAGACGTTGGTCCTGGAAGCACGGTAACGCTTGTTAACGGTGCGCAAGCTTGTAACGTATTCTGGCGCGTTGATTCTGCGAACATCGATACAACAGCAGACTTTGTTGGAACTATCTTAGCCCTTAACTCAATCTCAGTTGCAAATGGTGCAACTATCGAAGGTCGTTTACTTGCCCGCAACGGTAACGTAACACTTATTAATGACACTATTACTGCACCAATTTGTGCTGGTAACGATACTGAAGATGCAACTCCTGGGCTTCCAAACACTGGTGAGATGAGCAAACAGTCTAATGTTATCTGGATTGCCACAGCACTGTTCTTTGTAACTGCAGCTTCATTGGTTGCTTACACCTTCTTTAAGAAACGTACAAACTAGAGGCTGGCCTGTGCCAAGCCGTAAAAAACGCATTGCCCAAATAGTATTTATTGCTATTGCAGTACCGCTACTTGCGATGAGTGCTACTATTCTTATACTTGACCATGTTATGCCACAGTTCCGTGCTGCACCTGCCGTCGAGTATATGGAAGTGTCTGTAGCTGTACCTGAGGCTATCGTACGCGAGCCCGCGCCGATAGTAGCAATCTCGTCACCTGTGCGCATAAAAATCGATAAGATTGGCGTGGGTGCGGTTGTACAGCCGGTTGGCTTAACTGCAGACGGCAATATGGATATTGACGAGAACCCTGTAGAAGCTGCTTGGTATAAGCTTGGCCCTAAACCTGGCCAGGAGGGGAGCGCAGTTATTGCTGGCCATTATGGCTGGAAGAAGAATGTGCCATCTGTTTTTAATGATTTACACACCCTTGTAGCGGGTGATGAAATATTAACCGTAGGTGATGATGGAAAGGTGATGACATTTGTTGTGACCCGCCTTGCGACCTATGCGCCTGACCAAGATGCAACTAACGTATTCAGGTCAGACGACGGCAAAGCCCATTTGAATTTAGTGACGTGCCAAGGCTCTTGGAATAATTCGGTTCGTACCTATTCTGAGCGTTTGGTGGTGTTTACTGACCTTGTTCAATAAGTCCTCTGTTTACCCGGTTCAACAGAAACCCCATGTTATAATTTAGTGCATAAGGATTTAGAAATTGTGTTAAAGAAAATAGTTAATATTGCAGCAATTATACTACTGCCTATAGTTTTTATTGTAGGTTCTTTGCATATCACTACTGATTTCACAGACAGTCGCCACGTAGGTCCGGATGAAGAGATGCGTTACTTTATGCCCGAATTTATATTGGAAAATCATCGACTACCAACAGGTTACGAGACTGAAACATGGGGCAATTGGTCATATGGATTTTATCCGCAATTTTTAGGCGCAATTGTTAGTACGGGCTTTATGGCAGTCGTATCTATATTCTCTAATGATACTGATTCGTTAATTCGCGCTGCTCGGTTAGCGAGTGTTGTTTTTGGAACCATAGCAGCTATATTCGTAAGAAACACCGCAAGATTAATATTTAACAAGCATAAACATAGAGATGCTATAAGTAACTTAGCGATGTTATTATTTGCACTATGGCCTCAGGTTGCGTTTTTATCCTCATATACCAACAATGACATAGTTGGACTTGCGGGTGTATCTATTATCCTGTATGCCTGTGTGCATGCATACAGAAACGGTGTAAAGTACAGTAATGCGCTGTATTATGCCGTTGGTGCTACTATCGCAATGTTAGGTTATTTAAATTCTTACGGCTTTGTATTAATTGGGTTTGTATTCCTACTTACTCTTCTACTAAAGAGTAAAATGGCTGATAAGGCTTTTATACTAAAATATTTATTAATTTCATTAGGCATAACCGGACTATTGGTTCTTCCGTTTTTAATCAGGAATGCGATTCTGTACGATGGTGACATTTTCGGCTTAAACACCTTCCGTAGTGAATACCTGCGTTGGCTTGCTGAGGGTGGATTCCCTATGCAAAGTCCTTATATAAGTGGAATATATTCATTATTTGTCGATACTCGATGGTTGATAGATACCGTAAATTCTTTTATTTTTGGATATTTCGCTAGTTGGGGCAGGGGTGTTGGCAGCGTTCAATATTGGCCTTACTATTTGATAGTAGCCGTAACATCGGTAGCCGCTGTATTTGCATATAAAAATTCTCGTAAAAATATAACTAAGAAGACGTTGATTGCATTTGTTGCTGTAGGCTGTGCAATTACGGTGGTCATAAGTTTATACTACACATTAAAAATAGACTATCAGCCTCAGGGCAGGTATGTGATATATCTAATGATACCTCTAGTTATCGGTATGATATACGGTGTTAATTACCTAATCGAAAAGATTATTCAACCAAAGTATCGAGTTCTAGTTATATATTGCCTATGCGCTATATACGGTTTACTGTATTTCTCTGTGGCTTATCCAACTCTATTGGCTTAGAGGGTTGAAAGACCAGATTTGTGCTTCTGAAATATTGAGAGTGTAAAGCTGTATCTTTGTCCCATTGGTCGATGTACTACCACCTGTTACATCTAAAGCTTTTGACCTGTTGCAAGCTGAAGCAAGACTATAGGTAGCGTTACCATTGTCTATTACTTCCCATTGTTGAGCGCAGGTATTATTACTATCCCAGATTTGTATGCTCGTTCCGTTTAGGATGTCACCGTTGTTAACATCTAGAACTTTTCCGCTAGCCTTATTCGCTACTTTAAAGACATTTCCTTGTAGAAGAGTAAATTGCCATTTTTGAGCATCAGTATTATTTCCGTCCCAAATCTGCAACTTTGTTCCATTAAGGGTCTTGCCATCGGCTAAATCTAGAAACTTCCGAGATGAATTTGAGAGTGAATAGTCTCCCGCTATTATACCAATATCTGCAACCTTTGTTAGACGCCATTTTTGAGCATCAGTATTATTTCCACCCCACACTTGTATCTTATTACCAACAGCGTTAACGCTACCATCAACCACGTCTAGTACGTATCCATAACAAGCAGACTGTATAGTATAAGAGCCGTCTTGATTACTTTTTAGAATCCAACTTTGAGAACAGTCTAAGCTGCCAGATTTTGATTCAATTCGAGAACCTGCAAGTTCACCGTTACTATTTACTGCAACATAGGTATTAGAGGATTGGTTGCGAATTCGATAGGTTCCATCTGCTTGTCTGTGGAATTGCCAGGTTTGGGTGCTATTATTCAGATCGCCAGATATTTGAATAGAGGCATCTGTTGTCGATGGGCTCATTTTAAGGTTGGAAGAAACAGCAACTTTGTAATAACCATTAGCTAATTCTGGGGTGCCCTTCGAGACCAATGACCATTGTTGAGCGTGGCTGTAGTTGCGACTGTACATTTGTAATTTTGTTGAGTTTCCAAAATTACCTCCACTTATATCAATTGCCTTTCCTGAACAAGCATTAACAAATGCGAGGTTGGACCCTACGCTCACTGCTGCCCATTGTTGTGCGCAACCACCATTATTATCATAAATTTGAACCGCTGCACCGTTTGCCAGTGACGCATTTGATACGTCAAGATACCTACCAGAGCCAACATTCTTAATCATATAATAGCCGGTGTTTAGGCGTGTTGTTTGCCAGAGCTGTGCCACTGTGCCATTAGTATCATAAATCTGAGCTCGAGTTCCGTTGCCCGTTCCTCCACCAGCTACATCGATTGATCGACCTGAAGCTGGGTTTTTAATTGTATAAGTGTTGTCGGGGATGAATACAGAGCTTTTAGGTACTGTTGGGCTACCAAACCAATCGTTATAGATTCGCCAAAAATTTCTATTTCCGTATGCACTACAACCGTCACCGGTACCATACATATTATTAAGTGCGGCTTGGTTCGGCTGATATGGTGTGTAGTTGTAAAGACCCGCGGTTGCATAGGTGCTTACATAAACACTGGTTGAACCACAGGAAGGCGCATTAGCTTGAAATGAAATAGTATTATTCTGGAAGGGTTTGTATCGGTATGAGTTTGAATTGTCCTTGTAAAGTTTGAATTGGCGAGCTGAATTCATCATTTGGTTATAAAAACCTTCGTACTGCGGGTCGCAGGGTGCAGTATCAGGGCAGCCGTAACCCATAGGGTTTCGGAATTGCTTGGGCAAAGGCCATGAATCTTTTAATAGATTAAGGGATTCTTTTTCTAAGGTGACAAGAAGAATTTTCGGACTAATATTATATGCAGTGGCTGCGTTTTTTATGATTTGAGCTGAGCTGATTGCACCATTTGGAATAACGTTTGTTGATAAATTATTGATGTTTTGATCACTACGAGGCACCTGGTAGTAATCCTTTAGACACACATAGGCGGGACCTGCCCAACCACGAGATGCAGCGTATTGAGCATTTGTCATCGAGCTGTTGTACATTTTTGTTCCATTCGTGTCGCAACTTGGAACTTTTTCATTCATAAAAGCTTGAATCTCTTGGACGGTCATTGTGCTTCCGTTGTAGAATATATCGTCATCAATAATTCTGCCTGCTTGCCAGTCAGCTCCTGAAACGAGTGCGTCTGCGTTAGGGCTTATCTTGGAAGATACAAGAAGGATACCCGCAAGGACAACAAGGAATGCCATGACAAGTAGACTATTATTCTTTATTCGGGTGCTCATGCGGACCGGTATCATTGAATTGTAATTTTCCTTTCAGCTGTTGTCTGGGCACCTCCTGTATAGAAACGGAAAGTAGCCGTCCATTCACCTAGGAATGAAAACTCAGATTCTGGTATTTGAACTGGACCACAGACTGATTTGCTGCCAACTTGAGTTGGCGTTGCTGTTCGGGTTACGGGTCGGTCGCTGGCGTTTGTAAATGTGATTGAACATGAGCCATCTGTTGAGTTGGCGTTTACTTCACCTGTAAAAGTTATAAAGCCATCTGCTTGTGAAAGCTTTGTAAAAGTTGCTACCAGTGTTTGGTTAACGGGGATTTCATCAGTGGTTTGGTCTGTTCCCTCGTCTGTGTCGTCTTTAGTGCCAGAATTCGTTGTCGTGTCTTGAGGGTCTGAAGTTTGTTGCTGCTCTTGTTGTGAAGTTGGCTCGAATGGTTGCCAACCAAGAATAGACCCGTTAAAACCAATAAGGTAAATTGCCCCGATTGTGATAACAGTTACAATAATGCAAATTGTCGCAATAATTTTTTTTGAGTTGGCTGAGTGCTGTGTTTGTTTAGTAATTTTCATGGTGCAAGAATCAATCTATGTACTTATATACTATTTCCTTTATTTTACCATAAGTGCTTTAAAGCGAAAAGGTATTTAGATTATGAACTATCTGCAATACCGTCTAGAATAAGAATCAAGCAAGACAAAAAATAAACGGCGGAGAATCAAATGCTGAAATACTACTACAAAACGACCGACTCCAAGAAACTCGAAGAACTCGATACGTTCAAAAAAGGTGTCTGGGTGTATGCCGAGAACCCTTCAAAAGACGAAATCGCAACACTTATTAACACTCATAAGCTTGACGAAGGGCTTGTTTCCGATGCATTAGACGAAGACGAGATGCCTCGTTTCGAGCGTGATGGTGAACTGGTATATATTTACGTGCGTGCAGCAATTGCCCTTCCTGACGGTGCGTTTGATACGCTACCGCTTCTTATTGTGTACGGTCCAGATTCTATTATTACTATTAGCCTTCGTAAGCTTCCGCACTTTGCACCATTCTTTGGAAACAAACTTGAATTTAATACAACTCACCGAACCCACCTTATGTTGGAAATTTTAAACCAGTTTGCCGAGCAATATGATAAATACATTACGACTACAAGCAAGCAAATTAAGATTGTTCGAAACCGTTTACGCGGACATGAAATTCGCAACAAAGACTTTATTGACTTTGTAACAATTGAAGATGAAATTAACGAATTCCTCGCAGCGCTTCTACCGGCAAGCGCAACATTACGCCGCATGAAATTAGGCCGTAGTATTAATTTACAAGAAGAAGACATGGATCTTATTGAGGACCTTGAGCTCAGTATTACGCAGTCTATTGAGACCTGTCGTTCGAATACGAAATCAATTATCAATATTCGCCAAGCCTATAGTTCAATTAGCTCGAACAACCTAAACCGTTCAATTAAAATTCTTACCATCGTTACTGTCATGATTACGCTTCCGAACATTTTCTTCAGTATGTACGGTATGAATATTAAACTGCCATATGCTGATGCTGAGTGGGCTTTCGGCGCATTATTTGCCGTTGTCGGCATAGTGCTGGTACTTTCATACATTGTTTTAAAGCGTAAACGCGTTATTTAGTGATATAATTCACCAATGATAACAGCCCAGAACTTAACAAAAAAATACGGTACTAAAGTAGTCGTTAATGACATTTCATTTGTTGTTGAAGACGGTAAGATAACTGGTTTCCTTGGCCCTAACGGTGCCGGTAAATCAACTACAATGCGCGCAATGCTTGGGCTTGATAATGCCCAGGGTTCAACATTGTTTGACGGCCAACCGCTCAGTAGCTACCCGCAACCATCACAAGTTGTTGGTATTTTGCTTGATGCAAAATCATTCCACCCAAAGCGAACTGCGCGTAACCACTTAAAAGTATTGGCACAGGCGAGTGGTATTTCTGAGTCACGTGTTGATGAAGTGCTGACACTTGTTGGGCTTCAAGATGTCGCTAACCAAAAGCCAGGCAAGTTTTCACTTGGTATGGCGCAGCGTCTTGGTATTGCAACGGCTATTTTAGGACAACCAAAACACCTTATTCTAGACGAACCTGCAAATGGCCTCGACCCAGAGGGTATTCACTGGTTGCGAGACTTCTTGCACTCATACGTTACAACAGGAAACAGTGTACTCATTTCGAGCCACCTTTTGAGTGAAATGCAGCTTATGGCGCACAACCTTGTGATTATTGGTAAGGGTTCATTAATTGCGAGCCAATCCATGGAAAGCTTTATTCAATCTGCAAGTACAGGTGCTGTCTTTGTTCGCACAACTGACCTTAATGCGCTTTCAGCCGCACTAACGCAGCAAAAAATTACTTGGGTTGCTGAGCGTAACGGTTTGAAAGTTTCAGGTGTTACATCTGACCAAGTGAGTGCATTCTTGTTCCAACTTGGTATGCCGGTACTTGAACTTGCAGCCGAAAACGTGTCACTTGAAGATGCATTCTTGAAAATGACTTCTGGCGCACAAGAGTATCGTGCCGTCACACCAACTGATACGACACCTGGAGGACAAGTATAATGTTGCAACTAATAAAATCTGAAGTAACTAAAATACTGACACTCCGTTCAACGTATATTATTGCTGGCGTACTTGTTCTACTTGCAGCCTTGGCTGGGTTTATAACCGCTGGGTTGGGCATGCCGGGAACTAACGATGTTCCAGCGAGCCCTACTATTTTTGAAAACGCTATCCATAGTGTGCTCAGCCTGTGTATTGGGATTATTGCGATTGTCACTTCATTTTCTATCGTTAATGAATACCGACACAATACTATTGCTTACACGGTTACAGCGAGTCCAAGTCGTATTAAGGTCTTCTTCGCTAAAGTTATCGTTGCAGCGGCCTATGGCCTTGCGTTAGGCCTCCTACTCTCAATTGTGGCTATTATTGCCGCATCTATTACGCTCCTGATAAATGGACACTCTGTGACTGGCCAAGAACTTAACTTTGGCAGCATGCTCGTACACCTTGGTTTGTATGTACTGTTCTACTCACTTGTTGGTGTAGCACTTGGGTTTATTCTTAGAAGCATCGTCATTTTGATTGTTATCATTTTTGCGCTGCCAATTGTTGAGAACCTTTCAAGCTTACTTCTTAAAGAGAATTCACAATACTTGCCATTTACGTCTATCGGTTCAATATCGGCAACTGGTGAAGCTGCAGCAAGTGCCGGTGTGGTTATTGTTGCTATCGTTTACATTCTTGGGTTACTTGGCGCTGGATTATTCTTGTTTATTAAACGCGACGCGTAATAGTATGCTCACTCGTTCATTCTGGTTATACTAATAGGTACAAACTATGAATGACTTTAATACACCTCAACGACGTGGCCAGATACGTTCGAATCCGCGGACGCTGCAATCTGGTCGTGCTACTGAGACTCTACAACCCAGCAGAGCAGTATTCGATGATGTTGTATCAAAAGCTGTAGATGACAATGCGAAGTCGCTTACACCTTCAGAGCTGAATGCGGTGCTTCCAGATTCGAGAAAGACACAAAAGTCACTTTCAAAATCTGCCGCTAAAGCTATGTTGTTGTCGCGGGCTATCCAAGCGAAACAACCTGTCAAACAAAAACGAAAAATTGACCCACGCCAATTTATTTTTACCCTACTAGCAATACTTGCATTAGCTGCAATCTGTTACATCGGGTTTGATACCTGGAGGATTAATAACAAAGACCAGTCGACGATAGAGACGGCTCCTTCTGCGAATGTTTTTTCTGACGATCGCCAATCGCAAGAGGGCACCGATAGAAACCCATTACCTAAAAATACGCTTGCCGATTACACCGTAGCCGCAGATTTGCCTCGCGCTTTGTATATAAGCAAAATTAGTGTTGCCGCACGTGTGCTCCCAATGTCTTTAAACCCTGACAATAGTATTCAGGCACCAATTAATATCTTCGATTCCGGTTGGTACACGGGAAGTGTGAAGCCTGGCGAAGACGGCGCAATGTTGATTGATGGTCACTCAACGACAGATGGGCGAGCATTGTTTGGTAAACTCGACACGCTTGTTATGGGTGACACTATAGAGCTTGAAAAAGGGGACGGCGCAAAGCTTACATACAAAGTTGTGTATAAGGAAACGGTAAACAAAGATGCTGTTGATATGAAGAAGGTGCTGCGTCCTTATGGAAATGCACAGCGGGCGTTGAACTTAATTACTTGTAGCGGCGCCTGGAACGATGAAGAGAATACACTCGCTCAACGAACATTGATATACACAGAACAGGTTTAATATATACAAAGGTAGTGCTTATCGTTATACTCATAGCATAAGTTTTGTGAGGTGAGATGATACAAATACGTTTAAATAGGAAACGAAATTATATTAGTGCGGCTGTGATCGCTTTTTTGCTTGTGGCGGCGATTGTTATTCCTCAATTGAAATCAAGCTATGCGGGTGCAGCTGGGGAAACCTTTACTGGTTCGGCTACATTTAGTGGACAGGCGGGTGTGCCAATTCATATTACAAACTTGCAACTTAATGCTACTGGTAACCCAACACTTCCCGTAAAACTGCAAGTGAGTACTGGAGCTCTCGCGCTAGGCTCAACAACTGGCCTTACTTTTACAGGCGGTCAATCTGGTAGGACCTTAGAATTTTCTGGTACGAAGAACGACATAAATGCCGCGTTACTAACGCTTACGTACCAACGGTCTACAGTCGGTTCAAGTTCTATTGAAGTTTCACTTATTGGAGCTGGCGAAATTTACAATCCAACGAACGGACACCTTTATGAATTTATAAATAACGAGTTGGATTGGGACGGTGCTCGCGCCGAAGCGATTGCGACAAGTAAAAACGGTGCACAGGGTTACCTCGCTACTATTACTTCTGCTGAAGAAAATGAATTCGTATCCTCACGTTTAACAGGCGAAGGCTGGATGGGTGCGGGTGACTTTGGGAGTGGCGATGAAGATGAGGGTGACTGGAAGTGGGTTGGTGGCCCTGAAAACGGTACTTCGTTTTGGAGTGGATTAGGCCTTGCAGATGGCGGTGCTCCGGTTGGTGGACGTTATTCTAACTGGAATGACGGTGAACCTAATAACGCAGGAAATGAAGACTGTGCCCAATATTTGTCTGGTAATGGCGGATGGTGGAACGACCTCCCTTGTTCAGGTTTAGCACTTACTTCATACGCAATAGAATACGGTGCGCCGGGCAACCTACCAAGCGTTGCATTTAAAGACATTACCGTTAACGCACAGCCAGTTTCTTTTGCTGGTGGTAACGGAACGGTTCAAGCACCATATCAAATAACTGATTGCCAAAGGCTCCAAGGCGTAAGTCAAAACCTAAGTGCAAACTATGTATTAACTGCCAACGTTGATTGTAGTGAAACGATCGGGTGGAATGGTGGCGCTGGTTTTGACCCTATTGGAAACGACGGTGCTCCGTTTACAGGAACTTTCAATGGACAAGGCCATGCAATAGATGCGCTTCATATTATTCGTGCCGACGACTTACAGTACACTAACTCTACTTTTGAACCAGAAACAAACGAAGATAATGTTGGATTCTTTGGTCGAACTCAAAATGCGACAATTCAAAACTTCAACATCACTAACTCGAAAATAAAAGGCTTCCAATTTGTTGGTGGGATTATTGGCTACATGGATGGCGGTACCCTTGCGAACGTCACATTTAATATCGGTGTTGCAGATAACAGTTGTGACCCTGGTTTGTGCGTATGGGCGCGATACGGCTACGAAGGTGGTGGTTTAGTTGGTCACCTTGAAAGTGGAACTGTTTCGAATTCTCGGACTGCAGGCCCTGTAAAGGGAAGTGGAACTGTCATTGGCGGCCTCGTTGGCATGATGGTGGGTGGTACGCTTCAAGATTCTTCATCAAGTTCTAATACCGATGGCGGAACGTTTATTGGTGGCGCTATCGGTATGATGCTTGGTGGAACAGCAACCCGTGTACACGTAAGTGGTGCCGTTGACGCAAACCTTATTGAGAATTACAAAGACGGAAAATATGCCGGTGGCTTTGTTGGTTCAGTTGAAGGTGGCGTTATTTCTCAATCATATGCAACGGGTAATGTGATTGCTGAAGCCGGGGTTGCGGGTGGTTTTGCCGGCACCTTAATGAGCAACGCTAACAATTCAATTACTGATTCTTATTCAACCGGTTCTGTATCATCCGTTGATGGTGAAAAAATTGGTGGTTTTGTCGGTGAAATGTACGAAGGAATTATTAATCGAGCGTATGCTAGCGGATCTGTGTCTGCAAATGGCAACACGGGTGGTTTTGCAGGTAATGTTTATAACGGGTCTACGATTTCCAATTCATTTGCAGTCGGTTCTACTGACAGCGATAATGGTGCGACTGGTGGTTTCTTCGCCGAAACGCCTCAATCAGTTATTTTTACTGATAACTTCTATGACGTAACTCGAACGGGCCAATCTGGTTGTGATGGCGGCGTTACGGTTGGCTGTACGGGCGTAAACGCGAGTAGTTCACAACCAAATTACTTTATTGATTTACGGAACAACCCATTTACGCGAAGTGGAACTGCTATTTGGAACAATGCAACCGTATGGTACTTTGATGCAGTTAACTTGCCTGTACTTCGTCTAGGGAACACAACACCATCAGTTGTTATGGTCGACGATGACAATGACGGCATAAGCGCAGCTATTGAAAACGCCGCGCCAAACGGCGGTGATGCTAACTATGACGGTACGCTTGATAGTGAACAGGCAAACGTAGCAAGCTTTGTGAACCCGGTCACTAATACGTACACGGTGCTAGCCGTTGATGATGAATGTGCTATTCAGGCCATCTCGGCTGCAGATGAGTCTACTAAAGCGGCTTTAGACCCTGACTATACCTATCCTGCGGGGCTTGTATCCTACACAGTTGATTGTGGAACACCTGGCTTCACTGCAAACGTCAGCGTGTACTTCTACGGGTTCTCTGCTGACTCGTTCGTTGTACGGAAATATAACAGCAGTACTGAAGCGTATGCGTCAATTACAGGAACGGCAATTACAACAGCTGTTAACTATACACGTGTTTCTTATAGCATAACCGACGGCGGGATACTTGATGAAGATGGTGTTGCTGACGGTGTTATTGTCGACCCTGTTGGTTTAGCTGTCCCATTTGACGCTGCAGCTACTCCTGGCGTACCAAACACTGGTGTGCAGATATTAGGAAATGCCTTCACGCAACTTGCGTTTATGGTTGGTGGAGTTGTGGCTGTGCTGCTTAGTGCAGTTGGTATTCAACACGCAGCGAAACGCCGAAATTAGCTTAATTACGCAATGAACGATATTCTCGTAAACATTATTTCAGCTGTCTCGATTGGGCTCATTATTTTTGTCATGGCTCAATTAAAAAGCGGTTACTTGAAGGCGATCATTTATAGCCTGCCAATTCCAATTACCGTTGCACTCTTTTCAACTGGTGGCGTGGTGAATGAAACGAATATTATTGGGCTGTTCTTGCTGGTACTATTTCTTTGGTCTGTTTCGTATCTTGTGAAGAGGGGTGTGACCATTTACGTCGCTGACGTAGTGTCGGCCGTGCTATATGTTATCGTTGGTTACTTTGCTGTGACGTATATTGAGATATCGTTCGCAGCAAGCCTCCTTGTGTACGCAATTGCGTGGCTATTATTTGCCGTATTATACAAACACAAAGTTCAAAAATCAGTTGTGACGAAAAAGAAACTACAGCCTATAACAAAATTTTCAGTGGTAACGATAATGGCATTTATACTTTTTAGTTTAAAGGGATATTTAGCAGGTATTGTGGTGACATTTCCCTTTAGTGGTGTCTTTGCGGTCGTCGAAAGCAAAGGAACACTCCGCACATTAGCTGCAACGTTTACACGAAATTCCATTGGAATTTTAGCGATGTTAGCAACGATTTTCTACCTTGGTGATACGAATTTGGTCATAAAAATAGCGGCAGGCTGGGCGAGTTATCTTATCGTCATTACTATCGTCAGTAGAATCTTTAAATACGCTCACTAAAACTACTGTTCCAACAGGCTGCACTTATGTGTATTATTGATGAAGAATGTCTAAAACTCAAAGTAATAACTCGGTTCTAGATTTCGAAGAACTCTTCCGTTCACTTGGAACGGCTTATATTGTATTTGATGTGAACGACCCTACCTTTACGGTAATCGAAGAAAACCAAGCGCATGCTGATATTGCCATGGTGGAACGCAAGAATGTTATAGGAAAACCGGTACTGGAAGCTTTTCCAGACACGTCTGAAGAGTATGTCACAAAGGGCGAGAGCCGGCTTATAACTTCGATTCGCAAGGTTATTGCTACCGGTAAACCCGATATGATGCAGGATTTAAGCTATGACCTTAAAGACAGGCACGGTATCCTAACGACTAAGTTTTGGGAAGTAACGCATTATCCTGTTTTAAAGGATGGAAAAGTAACAGCTGTATGTCAGCAAACAAAAGATATTACCGAAACAGTCGCTGCTCGCCGTGAATTAACTGTCGCGCAAGACCAACTTGAGCAAGCGCTTGCTTACAGTGAAGTTGGAACTTGGATGTGGAACCTTAATCAAGATATTGTTATTGCAGATAAGAACCTTGTAAAGCTATTTGGTATTGGCGATGGTACAAAACAAATGGAAGTGCCACTACGAAAGCTCATTGCTTCAATTCACGCTGATGATGCGGATAGGGTTGTGAAGACCATCACCGAAGCGATTGAAGATAAAACAATTCAATACGAGAGTGAATATAGGACCTATGACCTCAACGGTAATATTCGTTGGTTATTGGCGCGCGGACACGTTGAGTACGACAATTCCGGTAAGGCATTACGCTTCCTTGGGTTAGTTGTAGACATTACGGAACGTAAATTAACCGAGAACAACCTCCATATATTAGCAAAGGCTAATGCGCAGTTCCCAGCCTCAATTGGCTACAAACAGGCGCTTGATTCAATCGCATCAATGATTGTGCCGAGTGTTGCCGACTGGTGTTCGATTGAAATTTTAGAAGACGGTAAAATTGAGCAGGTAGCTATTGCTCATAAAGATGCAAAAAAAGTGAAGTGGGCAAAAGAACTCCGCGAAAAGCAAGGTGAGATAGATGTGAATGCGCCAAACGGTAGTTCACGAGTAATCCGTACGGGTGAAGTTGAGCACATGTCGGTTATTACAGACGACATGCTGGTTGCCGCCGCGAAAAATAAAACAGAGCTAAAGCTTTTACGCGATATTGGTTTCCATTCAATTATTATTGCGCCGCTTAAAATTGACGGTAAAACGATTGGTGCGATTTCATTTGTATCTACAGATTCTCATAGGCACTACGACGAAAATGACGTAGAGATTGCCCAGGCGCTTGCCAACAGAGCGGCTTTGGCTGTATACAATGCAAACCTCTTCCAGGGCGCAAGTTTAGAAATTAATGAACGCATCAAATTGCAAGATCAATTAGTCAAATTAAATTCTGCACTTGAAGAGCGCGTTAAAGAGCGCACCCTAGAGCTGGAAAAGACTAACGAAGGCTTGCAGGCTGAAATTGAGCGACGCCACAAACTAGAGCGTCAACGAGTGAAGCATTATATCGATTTAAACAAGGCGAAGGATGAATTTATCTCTCTGTCATCACACCAATTGCGTACCCCTGCAACAGGCGTAAAGCAGTACTTAGGCATGGTACTTGAGGGTATGGCTGGTGAGGTGAGTGAAATACAACAAACTTTCTTGCAAAAAGCCTATGAGAGCAATGAACGACAATTGACGATTGTATCAGACCTGCTGAAGGTCGCCCAGGTTGATGCCGGTAAGGTGCGATTGCGCCAAGAAACCGTAGACATTGCCGTGCTTCTCAATGACGTTATTAAAGAACAGCAACACACCTATGCAACGCGCAAACAAAAAATAGAATTTATAGAACCGTCATTTGATGCGACTGCTTTTGTGGATCCTGACAAAATTAGAATGGTACTTGAAAATATGATTGATAATGCCAGCAAATATTCTGATCCAGGCAAGGCGGTGAAAGTAGCGGTTTTGGAAGAAGGCGACACATTAATTGTTACTATCAAGGACGGCGGAGTAGGTATTGCTCCTGATGATTTAAGTAAATTGTTTGAGAAATTTAATCGTATCCACAATCATTTATCGAACCACGTGGGTGGTACAGGCCTTGGACTTTACTGGGCAAAGAAGGTAGTTGACCTACATGGTGGTATTATAAAAGTAACGTCAGTTCCCGACGAGGGATCGACCTTTAGTGTATGTTTACCAAAAAACGGAGTATCGAGTGAAAAATAAGCCCACCATATTAATTGTTGAAGATGACATTGCGCTGAACGAAGCGTATATGACAATTTTAAAAACTACTTATTCTGAAGTGTTTACTGCCTTTAACGGTGAAGAAGCTCTTCAAGTAGCTGAACAGCATAACCCTGGTATTATTTTCCTCGATTTACGCATGCCTGTTTTAGATGGAATTGGTTTCTTAGAGAAGTATCAACCCAAAGAAAAGCATCCTGATGTGTGTATTGTTGTTTTCTCTAATTACGACATGCAAACCGAAGTTGATAAGGCTTACGAGCTTGGTGCTGAACGCTACGTATTGAAAGCACTTGCTACGCCATCTTCACTTCTGAAGATTGTTAACGACCTCGCCTAACTTAAAGCAGTACTTTCTGTATAAAATTTTACATACTCGCGCACCGGGCTTGGGTAGTATAAACAGGTATGATTAAATCGACTGTCAAAGATAGCCTTTTGTCGCTACAGGCCAAGCATGATGAAACACTTGCTGAACTAGAGCTGTATAAGCTACTTGTTGATAGTGTGCAAGATTATGCTATTTTCTTTATGGACTCCGAAGGGTACATCCAAACTTGGAACAAGGGTGCCCAAAAGAACAAGGGTTACACGGCTGGTGAAATTGTTGGTAAGCATTTCTCAACTTTTTATCCTCAAAAAGATAAAGACAATCGCAAACCTGAACGCGAACTCGATTATGCCCGCAAGCACGGCAGGGTTGAAGATGAAGGGTGGCGGCTTCGAAAAGACGGCAGTCAATTCTGGGCAAACGTGGTTATTACTTCACTCTACGATAATGACAACACTTTGATTGGGTTCGCAAAAGTAACTCGTGATTTAACCCAGCGTAAAGAACAAGAAGACGAGCTGCGAAAAACAAATGAATTATTAAAACAGCAACAACTTGATTTGCAACTTCTCAATGCATCAAAAGACGAATTTATTTCACTTGCTTCGCACCAACTAAGAACTCCTGCTACTGGAGTGAAGCAGTACGTTGGGATGTTAGTTGAAGGCTTTAGCGGTTTACTACAACCAGGTCAGCAAAATTTACTTGAAAAAGCCTATGAAAGCAACGAACGACAACTTCGCATCATTTCTGATTTGCTGAAAGTAGCGCAGGTAGATGCTGGTAAAATTATTCCTCTCAAAACTATGACTGATTTAGATGAATTGATTTCTAGCATTATTGCTGAACAGGACGACACGTTTAAGAAGCGATATCAAACCGTCAATTATAAAAAACCGGTTAAAACAATTGAGGCAACATTCGATAGTAATTTAATTCGCATGGTACTTGAAAATATTATTAACAACGCAAGTAAATATTCGCACGAAAAGACAACCGTTACAGTAGCGCTGAGTGAGAAAAAAGGTACAGTACGTATTGATGTTAAGGATGAAGGTGTCGGGATTTTAAAAGCAGACATTCCGCGCTTGTTTGAGAAGTTTTCTCGAATAGACAATGATTTATCAACACAAGTAGGTGGTAGCGGCCTCGGCTTATATTGGGCAAAAAAGATTGTCGACTTGCATGGCGGTACGATTACTATGACTTCATTCCCTGGTGATGGAACAACTTTTAGCATTGAATTACCTAAATAGGAGGTAGCTATGAAAAAAGCAAAAATCTTAATAGTTGAAGATGAGAAGGATTTAAATGATGCCTATTCTATTATCCTGACTTCAGCTGGGCATGAAGTTGCGACGGCGTTTAATGGCAAACAAGCTTTAGAAACAGTTGAAAAGATTGGTGACCCTGATTTAATTTTGCTTGATTTACGCATGCCAGTTTTAGATGGCATTGGTTTTCTTGAAAGATATAATTTACCAGAGCACTCAAAAACATCGATTATTCTATTTAGCAATTACGAGGCGCAGCATGAAGTCGATAAAGCCTTTAAACTAGGCGTAGAACGTTACATACTAAAGGCGCTTGCTTCACCAAGGGAATTGCTGCAAATTGTGGGCTCTACTTTGTCGAGTAAAGCTTAGAGGTTAAGCTCGCGAAACCCATCTTCACCGATGAAATTTTCAAGTTTGCGTTTGTTGATTGAAAACGATGAACGGGTATAGTCGATAATGCCTTTGTCTTTTAGCACCTTCAGGTTGGTAGTGGTGCTTTCGCGGGTTAACCCAGTAAGGTTGGCAATCATAAGGTGATTTAGTTTTAAATCAAGCTGGTGCATGCCATCCGGGTTTTCGATACCGTAACGAAACAATAGGTAATAAAACGTAAAGCTAATTTTCTCGACAGCACGTGATTGACTAAGGCCGGTAATGCGAACAAGCATAGCGGTGTACTGCTTATTAACGTAGCGTAACATTTCGTTTAACTGCTCATTACTTTTTGAAAGTGTTTGGTTAAAATCTTCTTTATCGATGCCCATGACGCGTACGTCGCTAACTGCTTCATAATAAAAGAGGCTATTAGAGGTTGCGTCGAGAAGCCACGAAAGAGGGAAGATGTCGTCTTTTGTAAAAAGGGCGATAGTAGATTCTTCACCGGAAGTCTTAACGGTATAAGCGCGCACAACACCGTCACGAATAATAAATGCTTTGCGAGGGATCTCGCCTTGAAACAACACAGCAGAGCCTTTTTTGAAAAGGCGTATTTGGCTATTGGATCGCAAGTTCTCAATCAATGTTTTCATGTCAGTAGTTCTTCATCCTAGTATAGAGGGTATTTAAGAAATGTAAGAAAGTTTACACAATTTATGTGAGATGTTATACATTCTTCTTTAAATGGCTAGTGCATACTATTACTATCACCACGAGGGAAACAATAATAAAGAGGGGTCATTTTATGAAACAGTATACAGAAGCTGAATTAACAAATAGAATCCATACTTTCTTAGCACGAAAATCCCAAAAATTTCCAGAGCTTGATAGTTTGGCACTAACGCCAGTACGTAAAATTGCCGTACGCGACCAAAAGACTTCGAACATCTTTACAGCGCTAGAAAACCTAAACACTTTCTGGGCACAACGAATTCACTCATAAGGATACACATGTCACGAACTATTCGACACATCAAACAATGGGGTCGCACACGACGACCACTTTATAAGCGAACAGCTATTAATCTAGAAATGTATATCTAATTACGATATACAGGGCCGCTTCTCCGTAACTACTACTTACCTATAACTAACTATTCACCATATGACCAAATACATCACGCGGCAAAAAGCTGGAAAATCGTATCGCTATTACTACGAGGGCGATAGGATTACTGATGAATTGGAAATTGAACGAATCAACAAGTTAGTCATTCCACCAGCTTGGCAAAAGGTTGAAATTTCCAAAGCAAAGTCAGCAAAAATTCAAGCAAAAGGCTATGACACTGCTGGCCGATTGCAATCTATTTATCATCCGAATTTCCGACTCAAGCAGGATAAGCTTAAGTTTGACCGGATTCTTCGTTTTGCAGAACAACTACCGGCACTGCGGCGACAGGTCGAAAAAGATCTAAGGCGTAAAAGGTTGGGCAAGCAGAAAGTTTTAGCCTGTATCGTTAAACTTATCGACCAAGCGTATTTCCGCGTAGGAAGCGACCGGTACGCGAAAGAACACCAAACCTATGGAGTTACTACTTTACGCTCAAAACACGCCACAATAACCCGTACGCAGGTCACGTTTGATTTTATTGGCAAGAGTGGCAAAGAGCACATAAAGACAATTGACGACCCAAGCATTGCTCGTATTATTAAGCAACTTGATGAACTGCCTGGGTACGAGATTTTTCGCTACCAAGACAAAGACGGTACTATGCACGATCTTCATGCCAGTGATGTAAATGAATATATTAAAACTCACATGGGTGAAGAGTTCACCGCTAAAGATTTTCGTACCTGGGGCGGAACATTGCTCGCAACCAGCTCTGTTTTAGAAGATGAGCTCGACCACGACGCAAGCGAAACGGCACGCAAAAAAGCCATAGCGAAGATAGTGAAAAGGGTAGCGAAACGATTGGGCAATACACCTGCAATTGCCAGGGGTTCATACATTGACCCACGGGTCATTTCTGCCTACGAAAACGGGGCAGCGTTACCAGAAATTCGTAAAGCAATATCGGTGATGAAACCTAAAAAATATATGAGTGTGGATGAACAATGTGTACTAAAACTTTTGCAGAAATAACTAAGCTTGTTACACTAGGTTGATGAAAATAACTACCTTAAACCTCCAAGAATTCACGAATTGGGAGGCCCGACAGCCTGCTATTATCGAATATTTACAGTCAGAATCACCCGATGTTATTGTTTTTCAAGAGGTAGTATTTCTACCAAACATCTCACCATACAACCAAGCACAGTTGCTCAATAAGTCACTTGGCTATATAAGTGAACAGAGCGCCGTAACGCGTCTACAGGCAAGTACGGTGCATGAAGTATACCGAGAGGGTTTAGCAACATTAAGCAAGTACCCTGTTTTAAAGGCGGATACCCTTATTCTTAAGCGTGCGACAGGTGATGAGCACAACCGAATCGTTCAACTTCTTGATATCGATATGAATGGTCAAATTGTGAAAATTGCCAATGTCCACTTCTCAATTACTGACGTCGCAGACTTTGCGACTGCCCACCTTATTGAAACGTTAGAGATTCTTGCGATGCGCGACGAAGAGCGAATTATTATCGGTGACTTTAACTTAGCTGATTTAAACGCGACAACTAATGCATGGAGTGAGCACTACCGGTGCTCTACAGAATCTGATTACATTTCGTACCCGGGAATGAACAAACGAATCGATTATGTATTAATTCCAAAATCCCACTCGTTTAACAGCATTTCAGTATCTGGTGATTCTCTTTCTGACCACCGTGCGCTCACTGTCGATATCACTTAAATCTGACATGTTGCTTATGGTATACTAGCAGCACATATCTAAGGGGTGAGTAATGCAAAAAAATGTGAAAAACGTTCCAGCTGTCGATTATAAACAAAAGGCACGGGTGAAGTATCGCAAACTTGTTACAACTCGTAAATCACGTCGCAACCTACCGTTGAAAGAGCAATTTGCGCTTTGGCAAAAAGACCGCAAGGCCGACAAAAGGTGGAAACAGAAAATTCACGCTGTTGAAAATAAGCCTGATCGTAAGGCTCAGAAAAAAGGGTTTAAACTCTATAAAAAGCTACTTCGTCGTAAGTACGTCGTTCTTGCTTGGTCAACGTTCTTGCTTATCGGGATTATCCTCTTTTCCATCTGGTATTACGGTGCGACTCGTCCACTTACTAGTGAACAAAAAACTGCCCGGGAACACTCGCTGCTCGTAGCAAACGATGTCATGAGCGAGGGTACCGTTTTGTTGCGGAACGAAAATAACGTTTTGCCACTTCAATCCAAGAAGGTGAGTGTGTTTGGTGCAAGCGCTGCGTCACCTGTTTACGGTGGCGGTGGTGCTGGTGGCATTGCCAGTAAAGACGTTGAAACACTTTACGCCGCATTTGAAGCAACTGGCATTGAATACAACAAGCCACTCTACAACGTGTACAGCAATTACGCGTTTAACAACAAAGAAGTTTCAGCTGACGACTACGCTCCGCCAACAGGCACGACATTAATTGATACGCTCCTTCCAAATGTCGCTGGTTTCTTGGCTGGTGCAACTGCAGAGATGCCTGTCGACAAGCTGCCTACTGAAGTACTCCAAAATGCCAAAAGCTATGCTGACACAGCAATCTATGTTGTATCGCGCGCAGGTATGGAAACAAAAGACTTTAAAGCTGAGCAACTCAAGCTCACTAATGATGAGCGAGCGACTTTGAAGCTAGTAAACGAAAACTTTGCACACGTTGTTGTACTACTAAATACAACGAACGCTTTCGAAGTGAGTTTCGTAAATGACTTTGAGAATGTTGATGGCGTGCTTTGGATTGGCGCACCGGGCGAGGCTGGTACTGAAGCTATTGCAAATACCCTCCTTGGAAGCGTAAACCCGTCAGGTAAATTAACTGACACGTATGCGTACGACATTAACTCAAACCCAGCTGTTGCGAACACTGGCGATTTCCAATACAAAGAAAACGGCGAACCTGTGAAGCGATACTTCGTGAATAACCTAGAAGGTATTTACACGGGCTATCGTTACTACGAAACCTTTCTTGACGAAGCGACGTATAAAACTACTGTGCAGTATCCATTTGGCTATGGGTTGTCATACACAAACTTTGACTGGCAATTAGCTTCTTCACAGGCTGATGGCGATACTATTAAAGCCGATGTTAGGGTAACGAATACTGGTACTGTAGCCGGTAAGGATGTTGTGCAGGTGTACTTTGAAGCACCGTTTACACAAGGTGGAATAGAGAAGTCAGCTAAAGTACTTGGTGGCTATGCTAAAACAAACTTGCTACAACCAGGCGAGTCGCAAACGGTGACTGTTGAGTTTGCGACAAACTCAATGGCATCATACGATGACAAGACTGCAAAAACTTGGGTGCTTGATGCTGGAAATTATAAAATTAATGTTGCGCGCAATGTTCATGACACCGCAGCGAGCTTCGTGTACCGACAGCCAAGCCAGAAAATCCTCAATACCGACTCTGCTACTGGTGCGCCCGTAACAAACCGCTTTGATGATGCTGATGGAAACTTGACTTATTTCTCTCGTTCAAACCCAGCGGCAACATTCCCTGTTAAACCTGAAGGAGATGCCTTCAACTTACCTGCTGCCGTTCCGGCTGCCGATTACAAGCATGTCGTAAGTACCGAAGCTGAACCTATAACTAATGCAAAGAATAATATTAAGCTCGAAGACTTAAAGGACTTGGCTTACGATGACCCTAAATGGCAACAATTCCTCGACCAATTTACGACGAACGAGCTCATTAAGATGGCCGGCGATGGTGGCTATTGGACGATTGGAATTAACCGCCTTGGTATTCCACGGACTTCAATGTATGACGGTCCTGCAAGTATTCGAAGCTTCTTGCAGGCTTGGGCAACTGTGGCATATCCAATTCCAATCAACCTTTCGGCAACGTGGAACGATGGCCTTGCGCAAGAGGTAGGACGTTCAATGGGTGCTGAAGCGAAATCGTTTAATGTTGATGCAGTCTATGCGCCATCGGTAAACCTTCACCGTAGCCCACTCGGTGGACGCAACTTCGAGTACTTCTCTGAAGATCCACTGCTTGCCGGTAAATTTGGTGCAGCCTGGACACGCGGCCTTCAAGAAACAAAGACCATTGCTGTTATGAAGCACTTTGCAGCTAACGAGCAAGAAACGAACCGTGCTAACTTTGGCCTGTACACTTGGATGACCGAACAATCCCTTCGCGAGCTTTACTTGAAACCGTTTGAAATTACGACCAAAGAAGGCAATGCGCACGGTGCAATGTCGGCCTTTAACCGTATTGGTGCAATTTGGGCAGGCGGCAGCAAGCCACTTATGACCGACGTGCTTCGTAATGAATGGGGCTTTAAGGGCTTCGTAGTGACCGACGCTGGACTTGCCGGGCAAGGTGAACACTTTGATGCACTTCAAGCAGTTGAAGCTGGAAACGACCTGATGCTAGCCTCACTCGTATCACTACCAGGAGACAATACATTCGAAGCTCAACTTCGTGATTACCTAAAGGAAGACCGTGCTGGTACAATTATTGCGCTTCGAAACGCAGCGCATAATATTACCTACTACGTCCTTCAAACAAGCAAAGTAGAGTAGTTACTGTGCCATTCGAATATCAAAGTTACATTGATGCAATGACGCTGCAGGAAAAAGCGTCATTGCTATCGGGTGCTAACTTTTGGAATACCAAACCAGTAAAGCGTTTAAAGATTCCCGCAATTATGCTGACCGACGGTCCGCACGGGTTACGTAAACAAGCGGGTGCTGCTGACCACCTAGGGCTCGGTGAAAGTATTAAGGCTACCTGTTTCCCAACTGCCGCCGCACTTGCAAACAGCTGGGACGAAAACTTACTACAAGCAGTTGGTACTGCACTAGGAAACGAAGCGGCTGCAAACAATGTCAGCGTATTGCTTGGCCCTGGTTTAAATATCGTCCGCGACCCACTTGCTGGACGTTCATTTGAATATTTTTCTGAAGACCCTTACGTCGCGGGTAAACTCGCGGCTGCGATGGTGCGTGGAATCCAGAGTAATGGCGTCGCTGCGACACCGAAACACTTTGCAGTAAATAGCCAAGAGTATTTACGTATGTCGATTGATGAAGTCGTGGATGAACGAACTATGCGCGAAATGTATCTTGAAGGGTTTCGTCGTGTTGTTGAAGAATCAAAGCCTCGAATGATAATGACGTCGTACAACAAAGTGAATGGCACCTATGCAAATGAAAATGAGCATCTGCTGCAAGATATTCTTATAGAAGAGTGGAAATATTCCGGTGCGATGGTGACTGACTGGGGTGGAAATAATGACCGCGTGGCTGGTTTAAAGGCTGGTAGTACTCTGGAGATGCCATCATCAAATGGCGCAACCGATAAAGAAATTTACCAAGCGGTAAAAGCCGGTACTTTAGACGAATCAATTGTTGACGTTCAAGTGAATAAACTCTTAAGCATTGTATTCGAAACGACTGTTGCTATTAAGGGCGCTAAGCCATCTGACTTAGACGCTCATCATGAACTTGCCGTCGAAGCAGCCGAGCGTTCGATGGTCCTTTTGAAAAATGATTCGAATATTTTACCAATTGCGAATGGCGCAACCATAGCGCTGATTGGTGATTTTGCGCAGACTCCTCGTTACCAGGGTGCGGGTAGTTCACTCGTTAACCCAACCCGTGTTGTGAGTGCGGTCGATGCATTTACTGATAATGACTTAGTCGAACTTGTTGGTTACGAGCCGGGCTTTAAACGAGCTGGTGCAAAAAGTTCGAACCTTATTCGTAAAGCTGTTACTTTGGCAAAGAAAGCTGAAGTTGCAATTGTATTTATTGGATTGGACGAAGCAAAAGAAGCTGAGGGTATTGATAGGAAAACTATGGAATTACCCGAGAATCAACTTGCGTTACTGAGTGCACTATCATCAGTTCACCGTAACGTTGTCGTAGTATCTGCAGCCGGTGGTCCAATTGAAATGCCGTTTGCAGATGACGTTGCGAGCATTATTCATAGCTCACTTGGTGGGCAGGGAGTCGGCAAGGCAATTGCTAATATTATTACCGGTTTACGAACCCCAAGTGGTAAGCTTGCTGTTTCGTATCCATACACATATGCCGATGCACCAACAGCCAATTATTTTCCTGGTAAAGAAAAGACTGCTGAGCACCGCGAAGGTTTGTATGTCGGGTACCGCTACTATGAAACGGCAAGTGTCGATGTTCGATATCCATTTGGCTACGGGCTTTCGTATACGACATTTTCTTATAGTAATATTGTTGTGAAAGAAAAGAGTGTGACATTTTCGATTACCAATGACGGCGATATCGCGGGTGAGGAAATTGCACAAATTTACATTAAGCCGCCTAAGATAGCGACATTTAGGCCTGTGCGCGAGTTGAAGGCGTTCAAAAAAATAAGCCTACAACCAGGTCAGACGAAAAAGGTAACTGTTGATTTCGATTCACACACATTCGCTCATTATCACGTGAGCGCAAAGGCGTGGGTGATAGCGGATGGTGAATACTCGGTAGAGGTCGGTGCTTCAGTTCAGGATATCCGATTATCTGCACCGCTAAAAGTAAAGGGTATCGCCGACGCGCAACAAGGTGAAAAACTGAAATCGTATCGAACGGGCAAAATTAAAAATGTTTCTGACAATGAATTTGAAACACTTCTTGGACGACCGCTGCCGGTTGCATTATGGAATCGTAAGGCTCGATTAACCGCCGAGGATACTATTATGCAAATGAAATATAGTCGTGTACTCGGGCGTGTTCTATATGGAATTTTAAGATTAGCTCAGCGCATTCTTTTTATTGTGAAAAAGCCATATCTCGCAAACAATATGGAATTTATTATGAACCTGTCGTTCTCTAAAATTCCTGGGTTTGCTGGTGGGAAAATATCCAATAAGGCAATCGAACGGTTTTTAAAGGTTATCTAGGCGCTTAGGATATAATAGAGTGTATACTGGCAACACAGAGTGCTACGCAAATGCTAAAAATACAGAATTTGCCGAGATAATTAAGGAGCTTAAAGGTGACAATTAAAGAAACAGCAGGAAAGATTTTACTCTATTTCTATCAGCTGCAGCGCACCGTTCCGCTTACTATGAAGTATCGCCAACTTGGCTTTGTTGATCGAAAAAGTGGGGGCATGTACCTAACAAGCGACAAAAAGTGGCTTACTAATAACCTGCTTGATATTAACCCTGTTTCGACGGACGTTTTAAATGCTTTTACCTTCTTAATTGATAAAGGCTTTATTCAATCACTCGAGCGCACAACCGGTGAAGCAACTATTTACGTCGGTATTCAACTCAGCGCTACGGGTATTGATGTTGTCGAAGGTATCGAAGGTGGCCCGGATGGCAAGCAAACTTTTACCTCTACGTTTAACATTCAAGTAGATGGCAGTGCGAATATTGAAAGCGTCATTAAAGACAACTTGAGTATTCTACTCGAAAACTAATTCTTACCGTTTTTCTCACGGTGCATACAACCAGGCCAGCAACAAGGTCGGCGAACGCCTTCTGCTAGTTCTGTGTGGGTTCGCTCAACTCGACGCGCTCGGGTTTCAATAAGCTTTGCACCTTCAACCCAGCAAATCCATTCGTTGCGGGCGAGGGGAGTAATGTCATTCCAGGCTGCAAAACCATCTGCATCAGCAAGTAACGCCTTCTTGAGGTCTGCCGGCATTTTGTGTACAGTACCACCGAGGATTTCCATTGTTTTCATATATCCATAGTATAACAGCCTTCATTTGTACCACCTTAAGCGGTATACTGAACGTATGTTTAAAACCAAAAATTTCTTAGTGTCGTATAAATTATTTTTTGCATTCCTTGGGTTTTCAGCACTCGTTACAGAGATAGCGACAAGTGTTGAAAGGGGCGTATTCAACCCTGGCAACTTCTTTAGTTTCTTTACGGTACAAGTGAATATTTTAGTGTTTATTACATTTGTATTAAGCGCGCTGGTGCTTGCAAGCGGTAAGCAGCGACGATGGTTAGATATTTTGCGTTCAATCACTACTGTGTATATTTTGGTGGTAGGTATTGGTTTCGCAATTCTGCTTTCGGGCCTTGAGAATGTAGCACTCACCGCCGTGCCTTGGGATAACACTGTTTTGCACTACATCATTCCGGTTGCTGTGCTTATCGATTTTATTATTGACCGTCCAAAAAAGAAGATTAGTTTTAAGACTGGTTTACTTTGGATAGCGTTCCCAATTTTGTATGTCCTGTACAGCTTGATTCGCGGTGCGCTTGTTGGTTGGTATCCGTACCCATTCCTTAACCCAGAATTGAAAGGCTTCGGAGCGGTAGCGGTAACTGTTGCAGGACTCGTTGTCCTTGGTGTAATTATCATTGCTTTCGTTACCAAACTTACAAAAAGAAAATGAAATTCATAGCACTCCTTCGTGGCATAAATGTTGGCGGTAACAACAAAGTGGCAATGTCTGATTTGAAGGAATGTTTTCAAGCTGCGGGTTTTGAAAATGTTCAAACGTACATAAATTCGGGTAATGTTATTTTCGATAGCACGAAAACCGACAAGGCTGAATTGGTACATATTTGCGAAGCTGCAATCGAGAATCAGTTCGGGTTTCATATTGTCTGCTCGGTAATCCAAGCAGCTGAACTACATAATGCGCTAAAGAATGCACCCTCGTGGTGGGGTAGGGATGACAGCTCGAAGCATAATGCACTTTTTATTATTGCGCCAGCTACCGCAAAAGAAATCATAAATGACATTGGTGAAGCAAAACCTGAATATGAAAATGTAGCTGCTGTAGAGCCAATTATATTCTGGAGCGCCCCTCTTGAAACCTTCGGACGTACCCGATATAGCAAAATTGTTGGTACAAAATCATACGCTTCTATAACAATTAGAAATGCCAATACGACAAAGAAGTTAGTAGAACTAACGAAATAGCATAAGGCTTTACAAATTTTTATCTCAGACTTATGATGAAACCAAACAGACAGTGCGCTGAACAAAATAGTGGTAATCATATGAGGAGGTATTATGAAGAAACTATTAAAAGTATTAGCGGTGGCGATTTTCGCCGTTACGCCGTTCGTAATTAGTTCGTCTGCATCGGCCCAAGCAACCTGTGAAATAGGTTATACTGGCCCTGATTCTCAAAATTTATGCAGGTCGGTAACAGAGTATGCATGTAGTGTGACAAATACAAACAAGGTAGATATTCGCAATAGCAACAACCAGGTCGTAGCATCTGGAACGGTTGGAAATAGCGGTAATACGCAGGGTGGCAATTCAACTTCCGGTTCAGTAACAAATAGCAACGGAACAACATTCGCTGTTACTATTACAAACCCTGGACTTGAAGGTACTTGCGTTGCAACTGCCGTCGTACCTGCAACAGAACCGCCAACACCAACGACACCAACTACGCCTGCCACACCTGTACAACCAACAGCATCTGGCCAAGTAACAGCTTTGCCAAAAACCGATGGGGGTTATATGAAGACTGTTCTTGTTATTGTTGCCGGTTCGCTTGCGGTCATTGCCGCGCTTGGAATCGGTGGTGTTGCGTTGTATCGTTACTATAAGTCTTTGTAGAGTATGAAACGATTAGCCTCAACTAATCGGGCTACTTACGGTGCAATCGCAGCTATTAACCTGTGTGTGTTTGGAATGTTTGCGGTGATACTTTCACCAATACCAACACAGACGCCTAGCCAGCCATTTGTCGCAATTGCACCGAAGCGATTATCTGGGCCGGAACTTGTGAAAATCAATTTGGGTATACCAACTCGGGTTGTTGTTTCGAGTGTTAATATCGACCTACCGGTAAAAATGGGTTCGTATAATTCGACCGACCAAACATGGACGCTTGATAATCAATCAGCGTTTTACGCAGACCGTTCGGTGCCTGCAAATGATAGTAACGGTTCGACATTGATTTATGGACACGCTCGGTTTGGGCTGTTTGCTAAGCTTCCGGAAATATCTGAAGGTGCAACAGCAGAGGTGTACACGGATTCTGGGAAGATATTTTCATACACCTTTGCATCGAGCCGTCAGGTGAAGCCGGATGATACGAGTATCTTTATAAATTCTGGAGCACCAACTTTAGCGCTCCAAACCTGTTCGGGTCCATTCGATATTTACAGAACGTTAGTTTCATTCAACCTCTCCGGAGTGTCTTCTGTATGAGTGAGCTACTCACTTTTGTATTTTTATTCGCAGCACTTACTGTCCTCGTTTATATCTTGATATTACTATTCGTGCATCTTTACCAAATTTTTGAAGAACCAAACATACAAAGAAAAATACGTAAGTTGCGAAAACCGGTGCAGCCTTGGGTGACGGTATTGCTATATTCTCACGGTGACCAAGATGCTATTGACGCCTCGGTGAAAGCTTTGTTGCAAAGCCATTATCACAATTTTGATATTGTCGTTGTGAAAGATTTTTCGAGAGATGCAAAAAAAGCCTTAAAAAAAGGGTATGAGAAAAGTCAAAAGGGTGAAGTTGTTATAACGCTTCAGGCGGGGACTATCGCTTCACGTTCATTGATAAAAAGGGCAGTTGTACTAAAAGGTCAGCGACTGCAGTTCGCCTTACGAATGAACGAACCGGTTTTCGTCAATTCATTTACTGGAATCCTTCAAACGCTCGATGATTTATTTTGGCAGCGTGCGTCAAAAGCTCAGGTAAGTGATGCAAAAAATATCTCAGTATGCAAAACTTCAAAACGTTTTAATTTTGCTCTACTCTTCATTTTTGTAGCAATTGCAGTAGCGAGTGTAATGGTCAATGATTCAATTGTCCTGTGGTACGGCTGGTTAATTATCACTGGTTATTTACTCGCGGTTATTTGGTTAAGAGAAGAAAAAGTAAAAATTAAATTACAATTAAGTTTCTCAGCATTCTCGGCCTTATTTATGTTGCCGGTTGCCAGTATTGCCATGAAGCTTTCTCAGTTTCGTACAAGAAACTAATCTATATGAGAGATTTCTCGTATACCACGGTATGACGCTATTATATTCTTAAATTAGAGTTGCGAGGAATGTTGAAGGGAGGGTTCTTTTTTGTCGCAATCATTAGTGGCCATTCGACGAAATCGTGAGTAGTTGGGTTTGGTCGGGGGGACACCCGAGGACAATAATTAAAGGAGGACAGCTATGGTTAAATTGAAAAAAGCAGTTAGCGCAGGTGTGTTATCACTTGGACTTGTTGTTGGACTCGCGGGTTTTGCGGGGGCAGCATCGGGCACAATCGGTACTACCGGGCCTGACTCAAACAACGAAATATCAAACAAAACTCACACCGAGTTGAGTGTCGAAAATGATAACGATCTCGATTTTACAAACAAGAATCACCAATACGCTTCAAGCGGTGATGTTGAAGTAAAAGACAACACAACTGGTGGTGATGCAGCCAGTGGTGATGGCGCTAATGAAAATTCATTAGCTGCAGAAGTTGAGATTGATAACTCTCAAAGCGCTGGTGCATTCGACGGCGTTGGTAGCGGGGGCGAAGACAGTACTGGAACCATCGATGGTCCTACCGGTCCTGACTCAAACAACACAGTGAAGTCTGAAAGCAGAGTCAAAATTGATGTAGACAACGATAACAATATTCACGTTTACAACAATAACGACCAAGTTGCTAAATCAGGTGACGCTGAAGTGCGACACAACACAACTGGTGGCGATGCTACTAGTGGTAGTGTGACAAACACAAGCTCGGCTACATTTACCGTTCGTGTAACGAACTAGTGCGCTTGCACTAAAAGGGCAAACTGGGGAGTGGTGTCAAGTCACCGCTCCCTGCCAGAAAATTTAAATCTCAAGGGGGCATATATGCGTTTAGTAAAGAAAGTAACAAGGCAGTTTCTGGCATACTTTACAGCGTTAGTTCTTGTGGCTAGCTATCCACTATCAGCGATGGCTGACACGCAAGAGCCAATGAGGACACCCCCGGCAGAAACAGTTGAACAGCCAGTTCCAGCTACACCTGCACCTGAGCCGGAAAAGCCGAAACTAACCTATACATACAATGAAAAGACTGGACACTGGGACAGTGAAAAATGGCAGTTTAACCCTGCAACTGGCCAATACGAAACACCTCCGGCACCGGTCATTATCGAACCTCCAGTAGAACAAAATAAAGTTAATGAAGACAAGACGGTTGATACTACTGTTGTCGTTGAAAACAACGTTATTTCCGATGCGACCTCAGGCAATAGTACCGTTGCTGAAAACACAGCTGGTGGCAATGCAACGACGGGTGATGCTGCTGCAATTGCAACCATGCTTAACGTTGTTAACTCATCAGTAACAACCGGAAATAACCAAAAGGTAGCAACCTTTACTCAAGATATTATGGGCGACGTAAAAGGGGATATTGTTTTATATCCGATGCTACTAAAGGCAATGCTTGAAGCAGAGGCAGGTAGTGGTGCGACATCAACAATAGACGTAAAAAATAATCTTCAAATCGATAACAATGTAGGATTGAAGGCTCAGAGTGGGGATGCTAAAGTCACGGACAATACAAACGCTGGCAATGCCACGACTGGTTCTGCGATGGCAGTTGCGAACGTTGTAAACATCTTAAACTCAATGATTGCTACCCAACAATCGTTTATCGGCACAATTAATATTTACGGAAACTTAGAAGGCGATATTCTTATTGCACCAGATTTTATCCCACAGATGATAGCTAACAACAAACAAGATGACTCTTCTAAAACCCAGCTGTCGACAAAGGACTCTACGAATATAGTGAACAATATATCAGCAGTAGCAGAAAGTGGTGCTGCTGCGGTGTTCGGCAACACATCAGCAGGTAATGCAACAACAGGCAACGCAGATACGGGTGTAGTAATCTTCAACCTTACAGGTCATGAAATAATTGCTAAGAATAGTTTATTAGTATTTGTGAATGTTTTGGGAAAATGGGTAGGAGTGATTGTTGATGCACCGGCAGGTGCAACCTCGGCCCTCATTGGTAATGGCGTCACGAAGAACGAAGCATATGCACCAGACCTCAAGGTGAGCTCAGAATCGAACCATGGCATTACTAATACAATATCTGTGGATGCTAAATCGGGTGATGCGGTGGTCTCAGGAAATACGATGGCTGGTGGCGCTACAACCGGGTCGGCGAAAGCGCTTGCAAACATCGCGAACATCTCGGGTAGCCAGTTCGGGGTTTCGGATTGGTTTGGAGTACTGTTTATCAATGTCTTCCAGAACTGGTTTGGCGATTTCGGGAACGATACTCCGTATGGTGATAGTGAAGAGCCGGCAAGGGAGCAACCTACGGGGCCAATTCAATTTATTCCTCAGACAGAAAAAGTAAGTTCCTCCGTGTCACGTACGGCTCGTAGTTCGGCCGTGTCAGTAAATACACAATCGTCACGGGCGAACCAAGTAATAACAACTGTCTCGACGGTTGCCGCGCCGACCGAACCAATATCTGACAGTATGGCAACTCTCGGTAGGTCTACTATGAATGATACGTTTGATACCGGCTTCGATATGCGGCTGTTTATCGTAGCAGGTTCACTCTTAGTAGTCGGGCTGTCGTTACTAGGGTTAAAGAAACTCTTTGGTTAGGTTTTCTTACACCTTAAGTTGCAGGGCGTTAAAAATCAGCGTACGCTAAATGAGGGATGGGCTTAAGCAAGTACTATCCTTCTAAGGGGATAACAATGGTACAAGCTTTCGAACAGTTTATAGCCACCTACCCGTCACTCGTATTTGAAAAAGGGCAAACAGTCCTCCTTAAAGACGAAGTGCCAAAGGGGACGTATGTTATTGAATCTGGAATTATTAAAACGTATACAATTAATGACGCTGGCGAAGAGCGGATTGTATCAATAGACACAAAGGGTGAAGACATACCGGTCGGTTTTACAATCGGTTTAGTAGATCGTTGCCAATATTTTTACCAAGCGTACACGCGTTGTACTATACGAGTTATACCTTGCGACGATTATTTAAAACATCTTGCAGAAAACCCCGAAAGTCTCTATAAGCGACATATTCGTATCACCAAGATATTATTAACAAATCTGAAAAGAATTGAAGCGCTTGAGCAATCGAATAGTAGTGAAAAGGTAGCTCGCACACTTTTATATATGGCAGACACTTTAGGTTCAACCTTTCCTAATAAGACTGTCCGAAAATTATCAGTAACTCAGCAAGAAATTGCCAATGCCTTAGGTTTAACTCGCGAAACAGCTGGAATTGTACTGAAGAAATTAGAATTAAAAGAACTCCTGGTGCATTCGCGAAACACGTACGTGTTGTATATCGAACGGCTTCATAAATTTATTGATAAGCGGCCGGATTGAGTAAGTTCAAAAGCGTATAATAAGAATAGAGAAGTTTATAGGGGGTATATATGTCACAAAAAATTACACCGTGTTTATGGTTCGATACGAACGCAGAAGAAGCAGTTAATTATTATGTTTCGGTATTTCCAAACAGCAAAATTATAGATATCCAATATTACCCGACCGAAGGCTTGCTTGATTTTCAAGAGCCAATGGCCGGGAAAGTGCTAGTTGTTGATTTCGAATTAGACGGCCAAAGGTTTACATCCCTTAACGGTGGGCCTGACTTCAAGTTCAGTGAAGCTGTTTCGTTCGTCGTTGAATGCCAAGACCAAAAAGAAATTGATTATTATTGGGAAAAGCTTTCAGATGTTCCTGAAGCGGAACAGTGTGGCTGGTGTAAGGATAAGTTTGGATTAAGTTGGCAAGTTATACCAGAGAACATGAATGAACTCATGCAACGGCCAGATGCCTATAGTAAAATGATGCAAATGCACAAACTTGTTATAGCTGATTTCTAGTAAATTGCCCCGTCAATTGTCGATGATATACCCCTTATGCTATGATAGACCAAGTAAGATTTAGGAAATTGGAGAAGCAATCATGGATGAAGGACCGTTTCGTGCATCACGACCGGCAGATCGAAGGACGGTAAGTAGGTCAGAGCCGGCGTATCGCCAGCCCGAAGAGCCACAACAACCAAGGCAAGAACCGCAATCAGCGGATCGCGCACCTTCATCACACCGCACAGCGAAGAGCAACAAGCCTTCGAGGCGCTTTAAGCTTCCTCTTATTCTCACAATCATCATTTTAGCCGCAATTATTGGCGGACTTGCTTGGATGAATTCAAACAAGAGCGGCGGCACGGCAATTGATAATAGTAAGTACCAAGCGGTATTTTTCACAAACGGCCAAGTGTACTTTGGTAAACTCAGTACGCTAAACGATGAGTACTTAAAGCTCACCGATATCTATTACCTTCAAACGCAAGCAGCAGATGCTGCTGAGTCAAACCCTCAACAAACATCAAGTGACCAAAGCGATGTTCAACTTATTAAGCTTGGTGAAGAAATCCACGGTCCTGAGGACGAAATGATTCTTTCGAAAGACCAACTTCTTTTTTACGAAAACCTGAAGGTTGATGGCAAAGTTGCCCAATCTATCGAAGCCTACAAAAAAGCTCACTAGTATTTAACTACTAGTTCAGCGATTCAATATATTGAGACCAATCTTTGTTGTCTATTTTCTGTTTTGATTTGATAAGTATCAATAGGTTCTTCTTCGAAAATACAACTGATTGAGGGCCTTGTGAAGAGGTTCCTACATACGCCTTTACGTTGCCGGCAGTAATTTCGTTATATGCGCCACCTTTTGTTAATTCGGCTACTTGTGCGTCAGGGTTTCCTTCGAATGCTTTCGGAAGGGGTTGTTCGCTGATATTTACTGAAACACCGGTAATCTTGTCGTTGTACGCGAATACAGGGTCGCTCGTTGAGGGGCTAATTCTGCTCCAGCCGCCAAGGTCATCGATGGATTTTCCTTTAGGTAGAATAGTAGAGAACGATGGCTGCTCTCCCTTTTCTGCTGCAATAGTAGCGGCATCATTTTGTCTTGAAATAACGATTCCAGCCGTCACTGGAACGGCAATCGCAACCACTGCAATACTTGCAATTATGATAACTTTTTTGGAAATACGGAAGCGTTTTTTAGGTGGCATAAGTACTCTTATTTTAACATAGCTGCCGCTGTTAGCTCGAGTGGCCTAGTTGCTGTTGTTCTTGAAGGCGAAGTTAAGGTTTCCTAAGTATGCATTCGCATCGAGGTGGGAATCGAGGTTAATCTTGAACAGTACGCTGTCACCTGCAGCGAAACCACAGTTGGCCGGTTCTTGGCCGGTAGCATCTTTTGTCTGCCACAGTGTTTGGCCGCCATTTGATACAACACCGCCCGCTCCACAGCTGACAAGTCCAGTACTATTATTTCTGTAGATCTTATAGCTTACGGCTGCGTCTGCACTATCAGTGCGACCCATGAGTGATGTTGAACCAGGGACGAAGTTGCCGAAGTTGCTTGGTAATTTATATGTCACGTAGATGCTTCGAGTTTGAGTACTGTTGTTTGAAGAGGTCCAGTGGTAGTAGTTGTATGTTTCGTTTGTGCCACAAATTGTTGGCTGTGATGAACTGCCATCGTTAATATTAAGCTCATCAGAACAAATGTCTGTTGTCATAATACCAGTGCCTTCTGTGTGCATAACGGCGTTACTGTATTCTGGGCTCAGTGTGACAAAGGTGTCAGGGTTGGCGCTACAAGCACCCCAGCCATCAGCTTCGTAGCATTGGAGCTTGCCGATAGTTGTGTCGTAGTACATGCTACCAAGCATCGAACTATCAACAGTTGGCGCAGAGGTTCCCTTGTCGACAGTAAGGAGTGTAGGCGTGCCAGTGTCTGTACCATTACCAATTTGAATGTTTGTATTGCCGAATGTTGCAACAGTTGTGCCGTTACTTTGAATGTTAACGCCAGCTTTACCGTCTACGTTAAGGAGTTGGCCGCTTGCAGATGTGACACTTGCTGTGCTTGCTGCGCTAAAGGCAAGTGATGAACTTGAGAGTGCGACGTTGCCGTTAATTCGGTATTGGTTAGAAGAGTTAATGTCACCGGTTACATCAAGGGCGTATCCGCTACCAGCGGTGTTACCGATACCAACATTCGCAATACCGCCATTGTTTGTCGCAGTAAGAAGGTTAAGGCCTCCACCTTGTAGAGCGAGCGAGCTGGCTGTATTCGCAAGTGTACCTGTTGAGTTGCTTCCGTTCCAGCTAAGGCCCATGATGGCATTTTCGTCTGGTGAGAGCACACCGATTGTTGCTTGGTGGTTGCCGGTTCGGCCGTCGGCAATCAAGATACCGCGAGCGGTTGCTTGTGAGCCTGATGGAATACCAAAGGCAAGGATACTTGAGTAAGCTCCAAGGTTATAGTTAGGGATATTAATCGCAGTGTTAAGTGATGCGCCGTTTGGTGTGATGTATTGAGTAGTGCTGGTAGAACCTTGGATGGTAAGACCTTTAGTGAATAGGGCGGAGCCATCAACGATCAATTTTGCATCATATCCAGTAACGACGTTTCCAGTATCGCTGATGCTTAAGAATGTTTGGTCTGTAGCGTTGCTTTTGACTGAAAATAGTGCGCTACTGCTTAGCTTGAAGTTTACGTCACCAAGGTTGCTTAATTCGAGCGGGTTGTAGTTTAGGTCGCTGTTGTGAACTGCAAAGCCGCCTCTTGTATTTATGCGTACACCTTGACTTCCACCCTGAAGATAAGTGACCGAAGAGTTACTAGTGCTACCGAGTGTCAACGCCCTTGACCCTAGGCCTGCGCCTATATTAATTGCGGTATCGGCATCGCTAGTCTTTCCGATATTGATTGTACTGGCGTTTAAGGTGCCGATATTTAAGGTTTCATTCATACCAGCTGTATCAATCATTGGTGTTAGCACACTTGTACTACCTTGGATTGTTGATGCCCTAGCAGAACCTGAAATATTGATGTCACCACTTTGAGTGGTAGTTGAACTTCGGATATATCCAGAAGCATCAACGCCTCCAAGTTGTGAAGAGTTAATTGCGTACGGAGTTGCAGTCATGCGTTTCATTGGAAGCATTTCGCCGTCTGCAGCACAAGAACCACTTCCGAAAGTGGTACAGCCTGCTGATGGTCCAGCGACGTTCATTGAGAGCCAGAGCGTGTCCTGGTTCCAATCGACACTAGTTCCGAATGGAGTGAGTGAGCCTAGATTTACAGAGAGGAAACCATTTTTGACTTCGACTGCGCCAGTAGCGCTGCCGTTGTTGATGTACGTTTCAGTCCATTTCAGAGTGCCGTCGGGGTTGCCTGCAGCGGCACCTGAACCATCTTGGTAAATCTTGAATTGGATGTTGTAGTAGCCATCACGTACGATATCTCCGTTAGCATCAAGAAGTCGGCCTTGGAAGCCGATAGTCTGGTTCACGCCTGGAGCCGCATGCGCGACAACGTTCAAGAATAACGTTGTAATTAACGCAATACATAGCAATAGAATACACGAAACACGTAAAGCGAGTCGCCTATCAAAGCGCAGGTTTAAAATAGTGGGATGGTGCCACCACGTAGTCATTTTGGTTTTTTTACTCTTTTTTACCCCTGTGGGGCATAGTAAATGTTTGTATCACTCGTGACTAGTGGTGGTTCATCTAAAGCTTGGTGTCATTCTACCACAAGCGTGATGAAATTGGCAATTATTTAAACACATTTCTGTGCGAATTCTGAGAACGTAAATGCCCGCGAAACAGGCCGAAAATCCCATACCAGTTATGCTATAATAATCGCAGTGCATAATAGGGGTATAGGGAGCATAAACAAACAGTGAGAGCATCACGAATTGTCCTTAGTTTGGCAGTTATCGTTATTACGGCTACGGCCGTCGTTTTGCCAGTTGCCGCTCAAACGTATGGCGGCGGGAGTGTTCAGGGGTATTCATCTGATACACCACTCGATAACGGCACAATTGTCCAACTGACAGGTAAAGATGCGAACCAGGTTAAAATTGCAAAACAAGCCGAGCTGCAAAACATGTTTGGTGTAGTTGTTGATAAAAACTCGCTATCTGTAACGCTATCCAGCGAAGCACTCAAGAATGAAACCTTCGTTGCTGCTTCTGGTACATACAACGTACTGGTGAGTACACAAGGCGGTCCTATTGTATCTGGTGACTATGTAACCCTTTCATCCGTGAACGGTGTTGCAATGAAAGCTGGTACAGAAGAGAAGACGGTATTTGGGCGTGCAAACGGTCCATTTGACGGCAAAGGAGTGGTGCTTGGTACGACGGTATTGAAGGATGTAAACGGCAATACTAATCAAACTGTAAAGCTCGGTTCGGTTCCAGTTACTATCGATATTAAGAAGAACCCAAACGACAAAAGCACAAAGTCTGATTTGCCAGAGTTCCTGCAACGGCTTGGACAGCAGATTGCCGAAAAAGAGGTGAGCCCGATTCGAATCTATTTGAGCCTCGGTATTACACTCATTAGCATCCTCGCAGCGATTGCAATTTTATATTCTGGAGTGCGAAATGGTGTTATCTCTATCGGGCGTAACCCAATGTCGAAGAAGTCAATCTTCAGGGCACTGCTAGAAGTTATTTTAACGAGCATATTAATTTTAATTATCGGTTTATTTGCGGTATATTTACTACTAAGACTGTAGTAGAAATAAGGTGGGAAAAATGGGATTATTTCAACATAAAAAGCCGGGTGTGCCAAAGACTCCTCAAGAAGAGGCGACTGAAGCTGTCACAAATTATATCGATGAAACATTTAAAGACGAGCTCCGTTCTTTTGGTCGCTCATACTTTGAAAAGATTATTAACGATACCGGCGCCCTATTCCAACAAGACCTTAATACAACCATTGGCCAAGTAAACGTTCAGTTGCAAGACCACGTTACCAAACAACTCGACGTTGCGATTGCTCAAGTAAATGCTGAACTTAAAGACAGTGTCGCGAAGCAACTCGAAAACCAGTTTGCTGAGTACAACCGAGAAATGAAAGACGCCCAAGACCTGGCGTTAAAATCATTGACCGATAATTCCGAGCAACTGCAAGCAGAGTACAACGACCTCCGTACGACTCTACAAAAGAATGTTGCCGACCAAAAGGTGACGCTTACAAATGTATTTGAAGAAAACAAGGTCCGTATCGCCCAGATGAAAGAAGCTCAAGACCTTGCTTTGAAATCACTTGAAGATAGCGCTGAGGCATTGAAAACTCAGTACGCTGCAATTAACGAAACCTTACGAACCAACGTTGCTAAACAAGAAGAAGTGCTGGTTAGTGCCTTCGAAGACAATATGGGCCAAATTATTGAACACTACCTCCTTGGCTCACTTGGTGACCAATATGACCTCAAGGCGCAATTGCCATCAATCATTAAACAGATGGAAGAAAATAAACAAGCAATTGTGGACGATATGAAATTATGAGCGACACCGAAGTAAAAACACACGAGAACTTTATCCTACCAGCAAACGTGGTAACTAAAGTTGACGTGTCTCGGCTTGTCAGCGAAGTAGAGCGGGTTGATAACATTATGACTGCGTCTGGAGTGCGTACTAAAATCGGCTCGGAAGAATTGCCGATTCCCGTTATGTCAGACCAACTTACTGATTTTCTGTCGGCTAATGCGCTTGATTTGCAAACGAGCAAAACTCGCAGTGATTTAGTGAAGCAGCTGCGAATATTAAAAGACAAGGTGCCAGTACTGCACATGACATTTTCTGTAACTGCAGATGCTGAGAGTTTGCAAAAGCTCGTTGCCTGGGTGAGAGAGTCAGTTCATCCACAAGCAATTATTGCTGTCGGGTTACAACCGGCGTTAGTAGCTGGTGTGTATTTGCGCACGCCAAACCACGTTCATGATTTAAGCTTGCGACACATGCTTGATGGCCGACACGGTTTATTGGTTGAGGAATTGGAGACACTTCGTGGAAGCAAGTAAGAAATTTGAAAAGTTAGTTGCTGCGGGCAACCCTGTCGGTGAAGTCATCGGTATTGATTCGTTCATGGTGAGTATTAAAGGTTTACAGCCAACCAACGTACACGCGACGGTCCGTTTTGATGATGATACCCGCGGCTATGTTCACCAGGTACTTGAAGACCACGTTGTGGTGATGAAGCTTGACCCGTCACCGCTCCATATTGGTTCTGTATGTGTTATCGAAGCACTCGATATTATGATTCCTGTTGGTAAAAACTTTATTGGCCGCGTTATTAACGTATTCGGTGAGCCAATCGACGGTAAGGGCGATATTGTTGCTGACCAAGAATGGGATGTATTCCACTCGGCGCCAATGCTTTACGAACGCGAACTGCTCGATACGCCAGTAGAGACCGGTGTGACGATTCTTGACCTTGAATATTCGCTTGCTCGTGGCCAACGTATGGCCATGCTCGGTGATAGTAAGGTTGGTAAAACAGCACTTGCTGCTCAGGTTGCTATTAACCAAAAAAATACTGACATTACGGTTATTTACGTATTGATTGCAAAGCGAAACCACGACGTAGCAGAACTTGTGACTACGTTAGAGAAAAATGACGCGCTGAAAAAAGCAGTCGTTGTTGTGAGTAACTCGTTTGAATCATTAATCCTTACCTATTTGGTGCCGTATGTAGGCGCAGCGCATGGTGAGTATTTTTGGCACAAACTGAACATGGATACGTTGGTTATTTACGATGACCTGACGGCCCATGCCCAAGCCTACCGTGAAATTTCACTTATTGCTGGTGTGTCTCCGGGTCGTGACTCGTACCCAGGTGACATGTTCTACACACACTCGAGTTTGCTTGAACGTGGCGGTAAGACTGAATCGAACCATGCCAGCCAAACGCTTATTCCGATTGTGTATGCACCGGGTGGCGATATTACGGCGTATCTTCCAACCAACATTATGTCCATTACCGATGGTCAATGGATTCTTGATGAGAAGATTTTTAAAGATACGATGCGCCCAGCAGTGAGTACAGCTCTTTCTGTGACACGTGTTGGTGGTGTAGGCCAGAACAAGCGACAAAAAGGTTTTGCCGACAGATTGAACTTAACATTAGCTGGCTATCGAACCGCAGAGGAGTACGCTCACTTTGGTACTGAATTGAGCCCACAAGCCCAAGCCGATTACGATAAGGGTAAAGTATTATTCAAATTAATGAACCAAGGTATTGGTGAAATTTATAGCTTTGCTGAACAACAATTCTTGATGAATATTGTATTAGGCAGTACCCCTGAAGAAATTATCAATGTTGAGCTTTTAAAACAAAAAGTGCGCGAGTATGCACCGAAGTTAAAAGAAGACAAAGATATGACTGGCAACTTTGATGAACTTGAAGCTGCGCTAAAAGCAGAAGTGACGACAATTGATGAAGTGAAAAAAGCTGCTATTGATAAGCTCGCCAAGGCTGAAGAAGAAAAGAAGCGTCAATCTGATGAAGCGGCTGAGGCAGAAACAGCAGCGACTACACCAGCACCCGTAACTGATGGCAAAGAGGGGAAGAAGTAGTGCGACGCCCACTTGAAATCAAAGCTGAAGAAGCAGCGGCACGTTCTGTCGTAAGCCTTACTTCGGCACTTGAAAGTATTAGTAGTATGCAGATTGCTAAGACGAAAAATAAGGTGCTTATTAGTAACCAATTCTTCGACGAGGTTTGGAATATTTACAAACAAATTCGCATTGATGTTATTTTCAATTATGGCCGTACCGTCGACCAGAAACCGATAGACAAAGAACTCCTTATTCTTATCACCGCTAAGGGTGGTTTAAGCGGGGACATCGATAACCGCCTTATCCGTAAATTTATGGAATACTACGATGAAAATAAGCACGATGTTTTAGTGATTGGTCACCACGGTGTAACCAAACTGAAACAAGCCCATGTTGACCATAACTATTATTTTGACCTACCTGAACACGACTATATTAATGTCGACCCACTTATGGCGATTATGAAGAAATATGCAAAAAGCCGTATTTTCTACCAAAACTATATCTCACTTTCGCAACAAGAAATTAAAGAAGTCGACCTAAGTGAAGTGGTATCAAGCAAAGGTCGCACCGCCGACTTATCTACTATCGGTGATGACATGGTGAGTGAAAAGAATTATATTTTTGAACCAAGTTCGTATGCAGTGGCTGCTTATCTTGAAGATTCAATTCTCCGCCTTACAATTTCTCAGTTTATTTACGATAGTCGCTTGGCCCAAGTTGCCAGCCGTTTCAAGGCGATGTCGGCTGCGAAGGAACGCTCAATTGCGAATGCAGTTGGACTCCATATGGAATATAACCGTGCAAAACGAAACCAAGTTGACACCAGGTTGAAAGAATCAATGTCAGGTCTGAAAAAAATACGTGCTGGAGGTGCCGAATAATGAGTGAACAAACAGTCTATAAAAAAGGTATCGTACGGACCTTGAAGGGTCTAGTTATTAAAGTACGTTTCGACGAAGGTATGCCTGACCTTAACGAAATGCTGTATGTAGACAATGAGAAACAATCTCCACTTCTTGTAAGCGCACTCGAACATGGCGACATGGCAGTGTGTTTGAACATTGGTGGTGATTATAGTATTCAAAAAGGCGAAGCGGTTGTTCGAAGTGGGAAGAGCCTTGAGATTCCCGTTGGTGAAGAAATGGTAGGCCGTGTATGGGATGCCATGGGCCGCCCAATTGACGGTAAGCCACAGCTTCCTCAGGAAGTACTCGATAAAATGATTAAGCGCCCTATCTTTGCGCCAGCTTACCAAGAGGCAAGTTTGACGAACAAAAAGGACGACGTGCTTGAAACAGGACTGAAGGTTCTCGACTTCTTTACGCCTTTTGTTAAAGGTCGCAAGATTGGTATTGTCGGTGGTGCCGGTGTGGGTAAGACCGTGCTTACTATGGAGATTATTAATAACGTGGCGACTGGTTCTGGTGCGCTGTCTATCTTTGCCGGTATTGGTGAGCGTATTCGTGAAGGTCACGAACTTTTCAAGACGCTAGACGACAACGACTTGTTGAAAACAACAGCCATGTTCTTCGGACAGATGAATGAAAACCCAGTGCAACGTAGTTTGATTGGCTTGAGTGCAATTACGCTTGCTGAGTTCTTCCGAGATGACCAGAAAAAAGACGTGCTTATTTTCGCCGACAACATGTACCGCTATATTCAGGCGAAAAACGAAGTCTCAACCATTATTGACCAGACACCTGCCGAGGGTGGGTATCAGCCAACTGTGTTCTCAGATGTTAAAACGTTCCAAGACCGCTTAGCGACAAACTCAAACGGCTCAATTACTGCGCTTCAAACCATTTATGTGCCTGCCGATGACCTTTCAGACCCAGCCGTGCAGATGATTTCACACGAGTTAGACAGTACGATTGTGCTTTCGCGTGCAGTTGCTGCGCAGGGTATTCGCCCGGCGGTTGACATCCTTGCCTCTAAGTCGAGCCTTCTGACGCCTGATGTTGTGGGTGAGCGTCACTACGACCTTGCAACCCGTGCGACTGCTATTCTTCAGAAATATGAATCATTGAAGGGTATTATTGCCATTATTGGTGAATCTGAGCTTTCCGCGGAAGACCGTGACGACTACAACAAAGCTAAGTTGCTTGTTGAATTCTTCAAGCAGCGTTTCAACGTGATGGAGAAGGTAACCGGTGTTCCTGGTGAACACATGACCCGCGAAGATACGCTTAATGGTGTCGAAGATATTATTGGTAAGAACGAAACCCAAACTGCTGAAGATGCCGCCGCTGCCAAGCCAGTTGAAGCACCTGTCGAAGCACCTTCTGCAGAACCAGCAGTCGAAGCTCCAGCTGAACCCGAGAAGAAATAATGGCCGACGAAGTACCTGCTGTAACACCAGTCGAACCCGAGCAAGCCGCAGCTAAACCGAGCGGTAAGCCGACTATTCAGGTAAAGGTGTATGCCCCATTCAAGGTCTATTTTGAAGGCGAAGCGTATAGCCTCAGTGCTATTAATGCCACAGGGCCTTTTGATGTATTACCGCAGCACCATAACTTCTTATGTATGTTAGTGCCGTGTATGCTGACTATTCAATCACCAGATGGTCCACAAACTATTAAAGTGAACCGTGCACTTATGAACGTCAAAGCAAACCGCGTTGTCGTTTTTATGGATGTTTAGTTCGTTACGAAGTAATCGAAAGCAAACGCTTGGTTTGCTGGTGCAACATTCGCGCTACAAATGCTAAAGCCGCTATTATTGCGGTCTACATAATATGCAGTTAAGCCTGCACCAGAACCGACAGGGCTAATAAGTACGTGGGCTGCGTTGCTAAAGTTTTGTTGGAAGTTGATACGAACAAAACAACCTACAGTAGGGTTGTTGCCTGTATTAATACTGACCGTTCCAGTTGTGTCAGAACCGTTAATTGAAGCTGAACCACCAGTTCCAAGTACTGCGCCGTTGGCTGTGCGGTTTGGTGATGCGCCAGTGAAGCTAATGTGGTTAGGGATTTGCAGTACTGCATTGCCGCTCATGACGAGGCGAGTGACGGTAATTTGTGAAGCTGTTAATGCGCCACTGAATGAAGCAGCACCAGCGACGTTTAAATCACGCAAAGTAGTGATGCCTTGTACGGCAACTGTCGTTGCGACTTGCAGGCTATTAATTTGTGCTTGTCCAAGGTTTGATGTCCCAGAAATAGTAAGTGTTGGACCTTGAATGCTTCCGCCGCTTTGAATGTTACCGGCAACGTTTAAGTTACCGCGCATTAATGTTTGGCCGGCGATAACGGCATTACCTTGAATAGTAAGTGTTTGAGCTGCGCCACCAACCGATGCGTCGGTATTGGCGAGGTCTTTCAGTGCGTCTTCGGTAAGTTCTTGGCTTGCGACTTCTGGAAGTACTGGATCTTTCTGACTGTTTAAATAACTCACTGCAGCAATTGCAGCGGCAATGACAACTAATATAACGAAGAACAGTAAGTACACGTTAATCTTTTTTAAGAAACGCTTTAATGGTGAGACTTTCTTTTCACCTGGAATTTCAGGTGCTTTGTCTGGTGACGCGGCAGCGATTTCGGCTTGCTCGGTTGCTAGCTCATCTGGAGTCAAACTAAGAGCATCAACTGGAGCCTGTGGCTCAGTATCTTTTGGTAGCTGGTTCGCAGCGTCTTCGGGAGTGTTTTTGTCGGGCTCCATGGGTTTGAAAAGTCTTTAAAGTTTACGTTTATGCTTATGTACAGCTTACTATATTTAACATTCGTACGCTAGGTTGTGTTTTTACTGTCCGTAGGGGATAATATACAAATAAAGCTTATGCGAAAACAGAGATTGTGGACAGGTGTAAAAGTGATGCTAGCAGTGATGCTTGTTCTTGCTAGTGGCGCCGGTACTGCAAACGCTATTACCTCTAGTTCAAACAATTATCAGATGACCGAAACACAGTTTGGCTCGACCTCGAAAAGCTGTTCGGGACAGTACTGTGCGCAGGCATCGATTGGGGAGGCGACGGATGGAAAAGCTTCAACTGATGGAACAGCGCAGTTTGAAGACGTTGTGAATAACGAACCTTTCTTGGATATGATTGTGGAGCCGGGGGAATCGAACTTAGGGGTATTGAGTACTGAGCGTACTGCTACTAAAACGACGAGTATAAAGATTCGTAGCTATTTAATTTCAGGGGGGTATTCGCTGCAGATTATCGGTGAGGCGCCTAAATACGGTGACCACCATTTAAATACGGCTGGTAGTCCTATGGCATCGGTTCCAGGAACCGAAATGTTTGGTATTAATGTCGTTGCGAATACGACTCCGGTTGTTGGCGCTAACGCCGTTCAAGTACCAGCCGACCAGCAGGTGTTTGGTGTCGCGACTGACGATTACAAGATTCCGAATAAGTTTATGTATCAAAGTGAAGATGTTGTAGCAAAAGGTCAAACAGACTCCGGCCGTACTGATTACACAGTGAGTATGATTGTGAACATTTCGAGTACAACTCCAGCCGGTAAATATACGGGTGACTTTACAGCTATGCTGATTCCAGCTTACTAGGTAATACTTATGCACAGCTTAAGGCTGTGGAAAACAATCTTATTGCACTCAGTATCTTGCTAATGGTAAAATGCGCATGTAAGCCTTATCAAAAGGATTAAAAATAAACACAATCAGGAGATATGCAAGAAATGTATACACTAAAATCAATTTTTAAGCGCGGAGCTCTTCTTAGTGCTGCGGGTGCTATGCTTGTTGCTGCGATTTTGCCAGCCTCTGCTGCATTTGCGGACGAGTTGAACCCGTTGACTGATCGTTCGCTACTGCTTAGTAGCTCGGCGCCAGGTTTCACGAACACAGACGGTTCGGGTAACCCAACCTTTGCGCAGCCGGGATCTGGTCCAAATGGTCAGAAGACTGGTCAAACATTTAGCTTCAAGGTAAGTACACCTGGTGCAACTAAGGCAATTAAAGCCTTTACGCTTCAATACTGTACTGGCGCTGCTGGTAAATGTCAGGCCCCTGGTAACAACCAAAAGGCAAACCCAGCTTACGACCCAGCTGACCAAGATAACGCTACAACTGCTGGTGACTTCCGTAACGGCGGCAACTACAATGCAAGCACTAACGCTACCGGCCGTCCAACCAACGCTCAAGCTAATCCACTAGGTTTTAGTGACCTTGATGTAGTAGGTACATGGACATCTGGTACTGGCCCTGGTCAATTCCAAGTTCTTGTTGACGGTGTTGTCGTCCCTGGAACTACATGGACAATGACTCAGTCGCGTGCTGAAGATACTGCTCACTCAAAGGTATTAACTGGTAAGAACAACTATATTACTATCGTTGCATCTGCAGGTCCTGGAAGTAACTCACACTCTGCTGGCGCACCAGTAAAGATTGTTTTCAATCCTTCTGCTGATGAATATATACAAAACCCTGGCTATGGCGCATTCTTCGTTAAGTTGAATACATACAATAGCGAGACTTCACAAATTAACCCTGTCAACGACACAACACCTGCAGATACTTCAGATCAGACAACGATTGATGGTGGTGTGACTGTTGCGAACGTTATGACAGATTCAATCCACATTACCACTAAGGTACTGGAAACTATGTCATTCTCAGTTGGTACACAAAACCGTGACCAAGTTATTGTTGACTGTGACGATGCAGGTGCAATTACAGACCCTGCTAATCCTAAGAAGTGTGAATCATCTAACGCTGTTCACCTTAAATGTGATACAGTTCAGAACATTAACAACAACCGTCTAAACCTCGGTAACCCTGACGCAGAGTACTCACTAGAAACTGGTAAGGCATGGGATGTTAATTCATACTGGCGCCTTTCATCTAACTCATCTGGTGGTGCAACTGTATACTACTCAGGTGATACTCTTCAGAACACTGTAGGTGACGACATTGACGAAATTGGTGCTACAAAAGCAACAAGTACACCTGGCGGCGAACAATTCGGACTAGCTTTTGGTGCACCTGACCTTGAAAGTACATACGACCCTCGTCTACTCGCTATTTCTGGATACACTCCTCGTACAATGGCTCCATTCAACATCGGACCTGGTGTTGGCTCAGACCCAGCAAGTGCGGAATATAACGGTGCTGGTGTAGGTACTACAATTGACGACGGTGCTGGTGGTGCAGGAACAGCAAGCTTTGCTTTCCAATCATCAAGCGCTGAAGTGCCTGTTGCAATCGCGCAACAGAACACGGATGTCATTAGCTGTGCAACTGCTAAGATGCGCTATGTAGCGAACATCGGTGCAGATACACCAGCGGGTGTATACACAACTAAGATCAACTACCTTGCAGCTCCTCAATACTAGGATTCAATCTTAGAAGAGAACTACATACGTAGAATAAAGCCGACCTCGAAAGGGGTCGGCTTTTTGTTTCTGTACTACGCATAACCGCTATAATCAAGTACAATAACAGGTATGCAGCATAAGTTGTTTCGCCTTCATGCGTTTGTATTTAACTGGCGCCATATCTTCACCGAGGAATTGATAGCCTTGGTGTTAGTTTTGTTTATATTTATAGCCCCTGCTTCGGCTGCAATGCGTTTTCAAGAACGCAGCTTATATATGAATAGTACAGTGCCAGGTGCAACTACATCTTATACGGTAGGCCTACGCTATATGAGCCCTCAGCCGGTGGGGTCAGTTGATTTGCTTTTCTGTGTTGACCCAATTCCTTACCACGAGTGTGTAACACCTCCGGGTCTTAATGCTTCAAATGCGAACTTAAGTACTCAGACCGGTGAATCTAACTTTGCAATCTTATCTAAGTCAACAAATCACATAGTACTGAGTCGAACTACCAGCTCAATCCCAACTACGAGTTCTTCATATAAGTTTGATAATATCGTTAACCCTACGGATACTTCGCAGTCATTTTCGATTCGATTAAAAAGTCTGGCTTCGAGTGACGGAACGGGTGCACAAATTGACTTCGGTTCAGTTAAAGGACAGGTGACGAACGGTGTTGAGATTTCTACCCAAGTTCCACCGATGCTTATATTTTGTCTTGCTGAAGAAGTTGTCGATAATTGTGGAGGAACAAATGATACGTACTATACCGATATGGGTACGCTAAACTCAAGCTCTACATTAAAGGCACAGTCCCAGATGGCTGTAGGTACAAATGCAAGTGGGGGCTTCGCAATCACTGCAAATGGAACACCTATGAGTGCTGCCACGAACGTGATTGATTCACCATCGTCTCCAACGGAAAGTACACCAGGTAAGAATCAGTTTGGGATTAACTTGGTAGAAAATACAGATCCAGCGATAGGTAAGAATCCGGAAGGTGATTATGCAAATGCAATTGCTTCACCAAACTATAGTGTCCCGAATATGTATATGTATGTCCCGGGTGATGTAGTAGCATATTCACCTAATGTAAGTTTGATGAAAAAATTCACCGTGAGCTATATTTTGAATGCAAGTCCTAACCTGCGTGCAGGCGTATATACGACAACTATGACGTTTATAGCCAGTGGTCGTTTTTAATGATACAATACTGTTTATACTTATATATGAATGTAAAACGTGAAGGAAATATAAAAAATGAAAAGCTTTAAAAGCGTTGTTATAGCCGGTCTTTCGGTTCTTGTTTTTACAGCGGCAATTTTGCTGCCTGTATCGTCAGCTTCGGCTCAGTCTTCAGCGGCACTTAGCATCGTCCCTAAAAAGAATTATGTTATCGAACCAGGCAAGTCTGTTGATGATAAACTAACAATTCGTAACTTAGACCGTGAACGTGAACTTCAGATGTCTCTACGTGTTGTTGACTTTACTTATAGCGATGATGGGGGTACTCCTAAACTTATGCTTGCTGCAGATGCGCCACAAACTGCATGGTCGCTTAAGCCATACCTAAAACTTCCTGAATTTGTAACGGTTAAGCCGGGTGGAACGACTACGGTTGATATGAAAGTATCAATCCCTAAAAACCAAGGAGCGGGTAGTCTTTATAGCGCTATCGTTTATTCAACTGGTGCTTCGGAAGGAGGAAACGTTGGTTTGAGCGCTTCTGGTGTAACACTAGCTTTCGTTTCGATTCCGGGTGAAGTAAATGAGAACCTGACACTTGAAAAATTTGGTGCTTATAATGCTCCTTCGGCAGGTAACAAGGGCGGGTACGTTTTTGTAACTGCTGATAAACCGAAGACGATTGCCTATACACTTAAGAATGATGGTAATGTAACTGAAGCGCCAGTAGGTACTATTACTCTTAAAAATATGTTTGGACAAGAGCAGGTTATTGATAATGTTAATCCGAATGGTTCACTCGCGCTTATTGGACAAACTCGTACATTTACTGCCTGTATCAAACTTCAAACTGCAGACGTAGATTTTGAAGGAAGTTCAACTAAATCAACCGCCTGTGCTGATCCTGGCTTATGGCCTGGTTTGTATACTGCAACTCTTGATTTGTATTATGGCCAAAACGGCAATAACACCAAGGAAATCAACAGTACAGTTAATTTCTGGTACTTACCTTGGTGGTTTGTGATTGCAGTTATTGTGCTACTTCTAGCGCTTGCATACGGTATTTGGCGTCTAGTTGAAAAAATCAAGGGCCGTCAGTTCTCTAACCAACGTAAAAAACTTTCTCGTCGCCGAAAATAATCAATAGCCCTTTTGTAACAAGCATAAGCACGTTACAATAAGCACAACTATGGTAGGTAAACTTCAAACAAGCGCACAGTGGGTACTTCCGGTAATAATCGGTTCGTGCCTGCTTGCGCTATTTGTTTTTGTTCGACCAACTGCTGCAATTAATGCGCTGCCTAACCCAGAGCCTAAACCGGGTTCATATGGACTCGAGGCGACGAAAACTCAAGCGCCCCCTACGATAGCTGCGACGATTACAACTCCGGGCAATGGTGCATCATTCAGCACCTCACCAATAACGGTTAATGGTGTATGTCCGAACGATCTTTTGGTTGAGGTGTACAACAATAATGTGATGGTGGGCGCAGTAATGTGTGCGAATGGAAGCTTTAGTATTCAAGTAAGCCTATTTGCAGGCACTAATGAATTAACAGCGATTGTATATGATTCACTCGAGCAGCCTGGTCCGGTATCAAATACCGTCACTGTAAACTATACGAATACGAACTTTTCTGCCTTCGGCGCTTTAATTACGCTAACTAGTTCCTACGGTCGTCGTTCAGCTGCCGCTGGTACTGAACTCGGCTGGCCATTACAGCTATCTGGTGGTGCAGGCCCGTACGCATTTAGTCTCGACTGGGGAGATGGAACTGCAACAGAGCTTAAAAGCCAATCACTTGCGGGGTTAGTTAATATTGCCCACACGTACAAGAAGGCTGGAATTTATCAGGCAAATATTAAAGTTACCGACGTAAACGGTGTAAGTGCATTCCTTCAGGTCATTGCTGTATCTAATGGCAAAGTCGATACAACAGGTGATGCGGAGAGTACAACTGGAACGACCTCTAGGACAGAGGTTCTATGGATTCCTGCTGCCGTAGCATCGGTTCTGCTACTGCCGGCATACTGGCTTGGGCGTCGTAGTGAAGTTGTTTCCATTCGTAATAAGATGCTTAAAGAACGGAACAGTCTTAAGGATTAATTACCGTATTTTAGCTGTGGAAAAGATTGCAAAAACTTGTTGACAAAAATAAGCACAAGTGTGATACACTGAAAACAATCACCACAACAAATACAAATAGTTAAGGTAACCAAAGAGAACAGAGGAGTAATAAAGAATATGAATTCTTTTAGTATATTAAAAAGCCGTCAGGTAGGCTTGTTTGCGGTAGCGGGTGCGCTATTGTTGGCACTTATTTTGCCGTCAATTGTGTCGGCTGCGCAATTATCTGCGCGATCAATTGAACTATCAAGTTCTTCATTAAAGGCGACAAATGTAACATACAAGGTTAACTTTACTGCGGCTACTGTTGCAGGTGCGGTACTTGTAGACTTTTGTAAAAACAGCCCATTGATAGGTGAAGAATGTGTCGCCCCTGTTGGTCTAGTTATTTCGGATAGCACTAACGTAGAAGCGACTGCAAACAATACAGCTGTTGTAACTCAGGCTGTTACAGCAGGTGCTACTTCGGTTACAATCCCTGGCGTTACAAACCCAGATGAAGCCGGAACTGTATATGCTCGTATTATTACTTATCTCGATGCTGATACTGCTGGAAATTACGATCCTGAACAAGCAACAGACGCGAATCGTCGTGACGAAGGTGGCGCTGCAATCTCAATTACGAATAGTATTGCCGTATCGGGTGCTGTGCTTGAAAGTTTAACATTCTGTGTTTCTAAAGTACTTCCTACCTCAAACTGTACTGGCGTGTCAGCACCGGTGCTGAAGCTCGGACAGCAAATAGGCGATGTATTTGCGCTTGTACCAGACGAAGTGTCTGAAGGTTCAATGTATACTCAGCTTACAACTAACGCCGCTGGTGGTGCTGTAGTAAGCCTTAAAAGCAGCACAATAGGTTGTGGCGGTTTGCTGCGAGCTGGCTACACAAATGCGGCGACTCAATGTGATATCGCACCAGCTGGAATCGCTAACGGGGCAGATGTCGTAAATGGTGACGCTAAGTTCGGAGTAAAGATTGCTGCTGCGCCAACTGACGCATCAGGAGCTCTTAACCCAAGCGGTACAATCCTTCCATCGGCTGGATATGGTTCATCTGCGTTTACCTTAAACTGGGTAAACGGCGACAACACAGGAATCACAAGTACATTCGGTGACCCATTCTTGAACACGAATGGACTACCAGTTAACAACAAGAATATGCTGATTACCTTTGCTGCAGGTGTTACTAGTAACACACCAGCGGGTTTGTACTCAGCTGACTTGAGCCTTATTGCAACCGGTAAATTCTAATCTACTGTTGCATTGCAAACAACACCCCTTTAACAGGGGTGTTGTTTTGTATAAATGGCATTTCCAAACGTAACCGTATCTGTTATGATTGTAGGTAATCACGTAAAGGGGATGTACTGTGTTGGGGAATAAAATTATCCAGTTGAATGTTCGATTTATAGGAGCGCTTGCATTAGCTTCTGCTGTATTTCTTGCATTGTTAATGAGTACTCAGTCGTTTGCTCAGAGTGCAAGTACAAGCTCGAATACTATTAAAGTTACACCTGTACGTTCTGATATTCAGGTTCAACCGGGTGGCACTGCAACGGTTCAGGTAACTGTTAGTAATGTTACCAAGAGTACCATCTCTGTAACACCCGTAACAAATGACTTCGTTGCTGGTGATGATCGAGGTACACCTGCACTTATCCTGGATGCAGATAAGTTTGCTCCTTCGCATAGCCTTAAACGCTTCTTGGCTCCATTATCAACAGCTACTATCGCTGCTGGGCAATCGAAAACATTTAGTGTTGTTGTCAACGTACCAGAAGATGCAGAAGCTGGTGGTTACTTCGGTGCTGTACGTTTTGCTCCAAGCGATCCAGATAGTGGTGGGCAAGTAAACTTGAGTGCAAGTGTCGCATCACTTATACTGTTGACCGTCCCCGGCAATATTATCGAAAAACTTGAATTAGATAGCTTTACAATTCAACAAAATGGTAAGAGTGGAACAAGCTTCCGTACCCCAGATAACTTAGAAGCGTCTTTTTCTTTCGAGAATAAAGGCAACCTTCAGATTGGACCATTCGGAAAACTTTCTGTTAAAAGAGGCGACACTGTAGTTTATTCAGCTAACTTTAACGACAAAGATCCTCGTGATGTTATCCTTCCGGATAGTACTCGTCGCTGGGAAATTCCATTCAAAGATATCGAAGCCTTTGGACATTACGATGTTGTAGCAACCTTTACCTATGGCACTACTAACCAAACCATCGAAGTCACCAAATCTTTCTGGGTAATTCCTGCTTGGCTAATCTTCGCCGCAATAGGTGCTGTAGTCTTCCTGCTGCTTATCGCTGCTCTTGTCGTCTTCCTTGTTATCCGCTCTCGCAAACGCCGCTACATGCCGAAGAACAATCGTCGCCGCTAAAAATTCTGAGACAAACAAAAACACCCTGCTTTAGTACAGGGTGTTTTTTTATTCAGCTATTTCTTCTTAAAATCGAGCGATAATGAATTCACGCAGTATCGCAACCCGGTCGTATCTCGCGGTCCATCCTCAAACACGTGCCCAAGGTGTCCGCCACAATTCGCGCAGGTAATTTCGGTGCGTACCATACCAAATTCGGTATCAGTTTCAAATATGACAGCGCCTTCGATGGCGTCGTCGAAGCTTGGCCAGCCTGAGCCGCTTTCGAACTTATTGTTAGAGTGAAACAGGGGAGTATTACAGTTTGCACATAAGTAATCACCATCGTCGCGATTGTTTAAGAGTGCGCCACTGAAAGGTGCTTCAGTTGCTTTGTCGAACAGTACTTTTTGCTGTTCTTTGGATAAGTTAGGATTCTTCATATACTAAGTATAGTATAATAGTTACATGAATACATTAGTTATTGCCGGTGGATGTTTTTGGGGAATGGAAGAATTGTTCCGCGACCAACCTGGTGTTATCGATACTGAAGTCGGTTACGCAGGTGGTTCTAACGATAATCCTACCTATGAAAACCATCCTGGCCACGCCGAGGCTTTAAAACTTACCTATGACCCATCAGCAACTAACCTTGATGAGCTTCTTGATTATCATTTCCAAATCCATGACCCTACAACTATGAACCGCCAGGGAAATGATATTGGCTCAAGCTATCGTTCAACAATCTTTTATGCTGATGAAGAACAAAAAGAAGCTGCCGAAAAAGCGATTGCCCGGAATCAAGTGTATTGGGAACAGCCAATTGTAACCAGTATTGAACCACTGACGACTTTTTGGACAGCCGAAGATTACCATCAAGATTATCTACAAAAGAATATTGGTGGCTATACGTGTCATTACGAACGAGCTCGATAAATCATGGTTAAGACTGTCCCAACAAATCAGACAGTACAAAATTTTATTAATTCGTTAGATGATTTAAAGCAACAAGCTGATAGCGAAGAGTTAGTCGCGATGATGTCGAGTATTTCCGGTAAGCCTGCGGTAATGTGGGGCTCTAGCATTATTGGCTTTGATACAATTCATTATAAATCCAAAGCCAGTGAAGGGGATTGGATGAAGATTGGCTTTAGTCCACGAAAGGGTAAATTGTCTCTTTACGTTACCTGCGATGCAAGTATGCTGGCTGATGAATTAAAAGATTTAGGTACGTATCAATTAGGTAAGGGTTGTATTTACATAAAACAACTTGCAGATGTTGATATGAAACAGCTAGAGAATGTCATTCAGACCGCTTTTAGTAATAGCGGTTGGTACCCTACGGCGAGTTAGAAACCGAGTACTTGCTTAACCTGTGCTAATTGCGCCTGAGCAATCGGGCGTACTTTTGCTGCACCTTCAGCAAGAATAGTATCAAGGTGTTCTGGGCTTTTAAGCAGTTCTTCGTAACGAGCTGCTTGTTCACCAAGTCGCGCTTCGAGTGCGTCAACCAAAAGGTCTTTCGCTTGCTTCCAACCAATAGTTTTTGCAACTAATTGAGTTGCGAGTTCGTTCGCTTGTTCTTCGCTCACGAGTGTTACGTAAATCTTAAATAATACCGTTTCACGAATGGTTTCTTCGGTATGGTCAATAGAGTCGGTAACAATTTTACGAACTGCTTGTTCCCAGTCTTCGCGGCTTGCGTAAAGAGGGATAGTGTTGCCATAGCTTTTGCTCATCTTGCGACCGTCGAGACCAGGAAGTTCAGCGATGCCGTCAGCAATAACGTGCTCAGGTAATACGAAGACGTTGTCATTGAATTGGTTATTGAAACGTTGTGCAATGTCGCGAGCGATTTCAACGTGTTGAATTTGGTCACGGCCAACAGGTACGTGTGTTGCATTGAAAGTAATGATGTCAGAGGTCATTAAGATAGGGTAGTTGTAGAGACCCATATTTACTTCGAAGTCATCTAGTTTGCCAGCGGCACGGTTTTTGTCGATAGATGCTTTGTAGCTGTGCATTTTATTCATCCAGCCTTTTGGTACGAAGTTGTTAAGAATAACATCAAGTTCGAAAATTTCAGGAATATCCGATTGACGGTAAAAGTGTGTTGTTGATGGGTCAAGCCCAGCTGCTAACCACGTGGCTGCAACTTTATGGGTAAGTTCTTTCATTGTCTCGCCATCTTGCACTGAAGTGAGTGCGTGGTAGTCAGGAATGAAAAAGAAAGCTTGTGAATATTCGCCAGCTCGTCGTAGTGCTGGTTCAATTGCACCTAAGTAATTACCAATGTGTGGGGTGCCGGTTGGTTTTACGCCGGTTAAAATAATCCCGTTCTGAGGTTCTGTCATACCTTTAACTATAGAATAACCTCTCTATAATGTATAGCCTAAGCAGTTAGTACTACTTGACATACATTTCATACCGGCGCATTATTGTAATCGATATGCACGATAAACAACTTTTTGGCACGGCCACTGTTGGCACAAAAGGGCAGGTAGTAATACCTGCTGATGCTCGTGATGCGCTTGATATCCAACCAGGCGACCGACTATATGTAGTTGGCTCACAAGAAAAAAAATGGGTAGGGTTCATTAAAGAAGAGCAACTACGTGACATGCTTGACCACCTTACAAGCAACCTTGAACAATATAAAGATATTCTTAAGAAATAATTACAAGGAACTTATACAATGCATCATCATCTTAGCCTGAAGCGCAAACTTATTATTATGATTTCAGTTATGGCCAGCCTGTTTTTGGTTGCCCTTGACCAAACAATTATCGCTACGGCACTCGGAAAGATTGTCGAAGAGTTTAACGCCTTCAGTTCATTAAGCTGGATTGTTACAGCGTACCTCATTACGACTACTGTTACAGTGCCAATTGCTGGTAAGTTCTCTGACCTTTTCGGTCGCCGCCGCATTCTGCTTATTGGTGTAGCCATTTTCGTCGCCGGTTCATTACTGAGTGGTATTAGCGCCAACGTTGAGCAGCTTATTATGTGGCGTGCACTGCAGGGTATTGGTGGTGGTATTATTACTGCCAACGCCTTCACTATTGTTGGTGACTTATTTGCTGCCCGTGAGCGCGCTCGATGGCAAGGTCTGATTGGTGCGGTATTTGGTTTAGCCTCAGTTGTTGGCCCACTTCTTGGTGGTTGGTTGACTGATGGCCAAAACATCCTCGGTATGACAACTGACTGGCGTTGGACGTTCTACATTAATGTTCCAATTGGAATCGTCGCCTTTGTTCTTATTGCGGTATTCTGTCCGCCACTCCGACGTGCAGCGAAAGCAGTTATCGACTACCTCGGTGCCGCATTACTATCCGTTTCATTGGCCGTGCTTATTATCTCTGTTGATAACACTGAAACTATCTTTGCAGGCTTTATGGAAGCAACCGGCATGTCACTTGCAGTGCTCCGTACAATTCTATTTACAATTGTTGCCGCTGCAATTGCCGTGTTTATCTATGTTGAACGTAAAGCGAAAGAACCTATCTTGCCGTTACGTTTCTTCAAGAATGCTAACTTTGTAAAAATCCTTCTTATTGCAACATTCTTCGGTTCAGCATTTATGGGTTCAATCTTGTATCTTACGCAATTCAACCAACAGGTGTTTGGCGCATCTCCAACAGATTCTGGTTTAATGCTGCTTCCAATGGTCGGCGGTATTATGGTCAGTAGTATTACGGCTGGGCAGCTTATCTCTCGCTTTGGCCGCTACAAGATTTTCCTTCAAGTTGGTTTCTCTGTTGCAACCGTTGCGATGATTTTCCTTTCAACACTGACTCCAGAAAGCTCTTATGCTTACGAAGCGGTAATTATGGTAGTGCTCGGTCTCGGTATGGGTATTGCAATGCCAGTACTTAACCTCGCAGTTCAAAATGAGTTCTCTCAAGCTGAGTTGGGTATTGCAACTAGCTCCAACCAATTGTTCCGTAGCCTTGGTTCGACAATTGGTACGGCAGTGTTCGGTGCAATGTTAACAGCAGGTATCTTAACTCATGTAGATGAGATTCGTGACACCGCCTACATTCAATCTGTTTCCCAGAATGCTGCGGTATCGAAGATTGGTAAAATTGATGACCCTAATACACTTCTCACTCTCAATATGCCTGATATTAAGAACCAAATTACCAGCAGTGCTAACGAACAGTTCGCTGAACTGCCTCAGGTGGCTCAGGCTGAAGCGCGAACGACGTTTGAGACGAATCAGAACGAGTTCTCTAGCAAGGTCACACACGCCTTCTCAGAAAGCCTCCGAACAATCTTTATTGTTGCTTCATTCTTGATTGGTGCCGCTGCCATTCTCGTGTTCACTTTGAAGGAGCGTAAGCTTAATACTGCGTCTCCAGATGACACTCCTGGCGAAGCGTAGAGTATATTACTACATAATCCTGCTATAGCTTATTGCTAAGTGGTGGTGCGATGATTTATTATTAAGTCATACCCACCGCCAGCCGGTGTATTCTTGACTCATTGGGAGTATATTGATACTATTATCTACGTGTCCTGCGCCAAAGCTAAATAATTAAAGGTCGAAGTGCAAGGGACTGTACATAGTACAAGGAGTGAATAATCACATGCCAATAGCCATCGAATTTGTGCCTTCGAGGCGCAAGAAGATAGCAGTGGATGTGGTGCCCGCCGACTGGCGAATCTTTATCGCCCACTAAACCGTGGACAGACGCGATATATTTAAATCGAAAAAAACTTAAACACCCCAAGGCACCGGGGTGTTTTAAATTTCCCAAAAAAGAGCACCTGGTGGTTAAACCGGGCGCTCTTGGTGTTTTGTGTCGTAATCGACTATTCGGCTAGTAGTGCATCTAACTTGGCTTTAACGGCCTTTAAATCGCCCTGTACGATACCACCAGCAGTTGTTTCATCAAGCTTTTCACCATTAAGGTAGAAAGTTGGTGTCGCAGAAGCTGAGTTTGCTTTACCAAGTGCCATATCGAATGAGATTTTCTTATTCACATCAGCGTTCGATAAATCGGCAGTAAACTTAGTCGTATCTAACTGTAGTTGAGTTGCAAATGACACAAATGCATCGGTTCGCTTGTCGATTGCAAGTGTTTCCCAGGCGCTTTGGTTCTGGTACAGCAAATCGTGCATTTCCCAGTACTTGCCTTGAAGGCCAGCAGCTTCAGCTGCAGCAGCAGCTACTTTAGCATTCGGGTGAATGCTCGTAAGAGGGAAGTTGCGGAATACTAAAGCAATCCGGTCACCGTACTCTTCCATAAGGGTCTTTACGTTAGGGTAAGCACTTCCACAGCTTGGGCACTGAAAGTCTCCGTATTCTACAAGAATTACTTTGCTATCTGCTTTACCGTCAACGTGATCAGCGATATTACCACTGTCTACGCTTGCAGCTAAAATAGAATTGTTATTAATTTGCGATACATCAACTGTAGGGTTGGCTGAGCGAGTCCAGATGATTAAACCACCAAGCAGGACAACGACTGCAACACTAAAAATTATCCATCCGTATTTGTTCATATTTTCCTCCAAAATTACTATACCCATTGTAGCAGACACTAGGGTACAATTGGGGTAAGATGTTTACGTTTCTCGTGATTGTAACGGCGCTTGCCTTCATTGCTTTGTTACTTGTTGATGGCATGAAGCCAGCCTACTCTTCTTTTAGTATGTCCGAGCTGGAACGCCGTGCAAAACACTCTGTCGCAAGCAGGGCTGAATTAAAACGTGAAAAATTGCTCCCCCAAATTCACGCTGTGTTAACTATTAAAACCGCCTTGTTGTTGGTTGTGACTGTCGTATTATTAATAGCTACATTCGGCTGGGTAATAGGTATTATTGTCGCAATTATCGTGACGGTTCTGTATGCGCCATTAGCACGCACTCGCCAAGTTTCAAAAACGGCAAATAATTTATATAAAAAACTCGAACCGAAATTGTTACAGCTCGTGCAGAAGTTTCCTGCAATATTTTCGTTCCTAAGTGACAGTACAATGCAGGCTGATCAGAAGGTTCATTCAAAAGAAGAATTCCAAGAATTGATTGACCGTTCGGGTATGGCGCTAACTGACATCGAGCGGAAGGTTATTATTAATGCCCTCGATTTCAACGATAAAGTCGTGTCTTCGATTATGACCCCAAAAAACGTTATCGATTTTATTAACCACGGTGAATTCCTTGGTCCGCTTGTACTCGATGAATTGCATGCACTTGGTCACAGCCGTTTGCCGGTTATTGATGGCGACCTCGACCATGTTGTTGGTATTTTATACTTACGCGATTTACTTTCACTTGATGTTCGAAAATCTGCCATTGCTGAAAAAGTCATGGATACGCATGTGTACTATGTCCGCGAAGACCAAACCCTCGAACACGCTTTGGCTGCCTTTTTAAAGAACCGTCACCATATGTTTATTGTTATTAACAAACAACGTGAGACAGTTGGCTTGCTCACAATTGAAGATACTATCGAAGCGCTTTTGGGCCGTAAAATTGTTGATGAAGATGACAACCATGCTGACTTACGTTCAGTCGCAGAACATGAAGGCCGAAACAACAATACACCCGAAGGTCACGTCGACGTCTAGCTCAATACCGTCAGAGGTGGTAAAATAGCCATACTATGAGTACACCACGAACACTTACAAACGACATTAGCAACCACATTGGCGAAACGATTACCATTAAAGGTTGGCTTCACAAAAAGCGCCTTATGGGAGGCCTTAACTTTATTACGCTTCGTGACCGTAATGGTGTTGCGCAAACATTAATTGACGACAAAGACGAACTTGAAAAGCTTCGTGGTCTACAAATTGGTACCGTCCTTGCCTTAACTGGTGTTGTCACTGCCGATGAACGTGCACCCGGTGGCGCTGAGCTTCACGATGTCAGTGTTGAAGTTATGGTACCTGTTACTGACGAACCGCCAATTGAAATTGATAAGCCAATCAACCACAAGTCTGAAAACCTCGATAACTTATTTGAGTACCGTGTACTCAACATCCGTAACCTCCAAGAACAAAAAATCTTCAAAATTCGTACAAGTATTGTCCGTGCAATGCGTACGTATCTAGAGCGAAACGAATTCATGGAAATCGATACGCCAAAACTACTTGCTGAAGCAACTGAAGGTGGTGCGGAAGTTTTCAAGCTAGACTACTTCGGTAAAACGGCAACATTAGCGCAAAGCCCACAATTCTATAAGCAAATTATGGTTGGTGCGTTTGAGCGTGTATTCGAAATCGGCCATAGCTACCGTGCTGAACCGTCTGCAACGACACGTCACTTAACTGAACTTACTATGCTTGATATCGAGATGGGCTTCGTAGAATCTCACCAAGAAGTGATGGACATGGTTGGCAACATGGTGCGTGAAGTACTCACAACTATTTACGAAAAGCACGCTGACGACCTAAAGAGCTTGCAAGCACCCCAACTATTCTTGGCCGAAGATGGTTCAATTCCACGTTTTACTGTGGCAGAGATTCACAAAATGTATTCTAAAGCTAATAAAGTTGATACAACCAACGAAAAAGACTTGATTCCAGATGAAGAACGTTGGATTGCTGACTATGCCCGCAAGAACCTGAACAGCGACTTGGTGTACGCTACTGATTTCCCAGCGGTTGCCGGTAAGTTCTACCACAAGTTTAAAGACGAAGAGGGAACAGTCGCTTGGGCTGACTTGCTATTCCGTGGCCTTGAAATTGCAACCGTACCACTCCGTGAAAACAACTACGAAAAGATGTTAATGCAAATGGAACGTGCTGGCCTTGATGTTACTCACGAAGGCTTCAAACACTACTTGCAAGCATTTAAATACGGCCTTCCTGTACATGGTGGTGCCGGCATGGGTGTTGACCGCGTCGTACAAAAGACTATTGGCCTTAGCAACGTAAAAGAAGCTACATTGTTCCCGCGAGACATTAACCGCCTTAACCCTTAGTTATGCGTCCAAAGCACGTCGTCTCTACGAAGCTTGCACTCTATAGCCACGATTTAGCGTCGGTGCTATTAATGCACTATCCGATTAAAGGTTATTATGGATTGCCCGGAGGTCACGTTGAGCCACGGGAAGACCCAAATGATACTATTCGGCGCGAGCTTTTAGAGGAACTAACTTTGACTGTCGATACTTTAAAGCGCACAGATTTCTTTCGGCGCAGTGGCGAGAGTGGTCCGCTTATTTTGGCATTCACTGCAACTGCACCAGCTGATGTATCAATTATTCCTACCGACCCGAATTTCGAATATGGTGTGTGGATAGCGAAAGCTGATATTGCCGCGACTGATATGGCACAAGAATATATACGCTTTGTACTAGAGAATTGGCCTAACCAATAACCATAAGCGTATAATACTCATATGCAACCCGAAAACACACAGCCGCCCGTTGAAAATCCTCAACCAGCGCAACCAATTGAATTTCCTAAACCTTCTGCGCCGCCACAACCGGCTGCGCCTGTTGAAGTAGCGCCAACGCCACTCGCAAGACCTATTGCAGTTGTTAAAAAATCTCCTCGCCAACGCCACTTTTTGGCGACGTTCTTTATTAGCTTTTTCTGGGGCGTATTTGGCGCTGATCGTATGTATATGGGCTATTGGGGCTTGGGTATTCTAAAGCTCGTGACAGTCGGTGGTTTTGGTATCTGGGTCATTGTGGATCTATTTCTTGTTATGGGTGGCTACATGCGCGACAAGCAAGGTCGTGAGATGTTACAAGTTGCCGAGTACAAAAAGTTTGCGAGCAATACAATTATGATTTTAGCGCTCGCACTTGGCGTACTGCTGCTGGTAAGTGGCATTAGCCTTATTACTGCGCTACCGGCAATTATGGAATCAGTGCAAAACGGCAGCATCCCTGGCTTAGAAAGCTTGACTGGTGGTTCGGGTATTCCTGGCGTGCCAGATGATTTGCAACAAGAACTTAACCGATAACTTCAAGTACTGGCGCATTATCTAACGAGTGCCACATATACCAACTGGCAACTGATTCGTACGGATGCCAATGGTTATTTGATGCAACTATTTCCATATCTTCAGGCGTAGGCTTTTCGGGCATGTCGTACAATTTACGCATGCCATTTTTAATCCCTAAATCACCGGTTGGCAAGACATCTAAACGTCCCATACAAAACAGTAAGAACATGTGAACAGTCCATACGCCAACGCCTTTAATCTTAGTGAGTTCATCAATGATTTCTTGGTTGCTGAGCGCATCGAGGTGTGTAAATTGTATCGAGCCTTCAAGGACGCGAGTTGCGAGGTCTTGAATATACGAAGCCTTTTGGCGCGATAAGCCAGCACCGCGCATTGCTTCAATATCAACGCTCAAAATATCTTCAGGAGTAGGAAAACTTTCAGAAAACAGTTTACGAAAACGTTTTAAAATTGTGGCTGCAGCTTTTACGCTTAACTGTTGAGAAATAATACTTTCCACTAGTTCTTGATAGTAATTTTTATGCGGAACGAATGCCGGCAGTGGAGCATTTTTAATTACTTCGGCCAGAATAGGGTCGTGAGCACTTAAATGGTCAGCGGCTTTTTGAAAGTTTTCGGGTGACGCGAGTTCTGCCATTATAATTGAACGGTCTTACCATTAATGCGTTGGTAACTTGTATTGAGGCTTGCTGTAATTTTCGTCGCCATACCATCAACAAGTGCTTGGCCTTCGGTTGATAGAATCGCATCATGAGTAGGGAAAGTATTAGCTGGCTTTAATATACGAACGAGGTCCATTGCCTTCCCGATAGTTAGCCATGGGGCGCTAATAGGCAGCAACAGTTCTGTAATAGTTTGCTCTGGCGCGAAGTAAGAATCACCTGGGTAATACAATCGGTTTTCGATAATAACACCAATGTTTGATGGGGTAGGAATAGCGATATCGATTGCTTCATGTGTGCCACCAACAAACTTCAAACTAATACCGCCTGCATCGACAGTTTCACCATCAGTAACGGCTTGAGTATTTTCATTTTTGTAATCGGCAAGAATACTTTCGTGTGCTAACAAAATAGCCTTAGGGTTTGCCCGTAAAATAGTGATAACCAACTGGTTATCTAAGTGGTCGCCGTGGTTGTGCGTAATAAAAACCGCCGCTACATGTTTCGGCATAATAAAGTCGTGAGTGAGGTTTCCTGGGTCAACAACAACACTGCTGCCGTCCTTCTCGACTACGAAACAAGCATGTTGGAACTTTGTTAATTTCATAACTCTATTATACTAGTGAACGTGGATATACTCGAATTTCAAGAAATTATATGGCAAAAGGGTCGCGAACTTTACCGTGACATGCCCTGGCGTGAAGACACTCGGCCATATTACGTTATGGTGAGTGAAATTATGTTGCAGCAAACCCAAGTGGATAGGGTAATTCCTAAATTCGAAGCTTTTATTGAACGATTTCCTACTGTTGAGCTTTTAGCGAAAGCATCGCTTGGTGAAGTGTTGCAAATGTGGAGCGGCCTTGGTTATAACCGCCGAGCAAAATTCTTGCATGAAGCGGCAATAAAAATAATGGGTGAATATGAGGGGAGGTTTCCTGAAACGTCAGAAGGCTTGATTAGTTTGCCGGGTATTGGCGTGAATACTGCGGGCGCCATTTTGGCCTACAGCTTTAATAGCCCGTCTATTTTTATCGAGACAAATATCCGAACGGTTTATTTTTACCATTTCTTCCTCGAGCGTGATGAAGTGAGTGACACGGAACTACGCGCTGTGGTAGAAGCAACTACCGATACCGAACATCCGCGTGAGTGGTACTGGGCAATGATGGATTACGGTAGCTATTTAAAGAAACAGGGCATTGGCCAAAATAATAAAAGCCGCCATTACAAAAAGCAAAGCCCATTGAAGGGTAGTGTTCGTGAGGTTCGCGGGCAAATTCTAAAGCTCCTAACAACTGCCGATTTGGATGAACGTGAACTGCGGACTGAGCTTACAGCCGATGAGCGCTTTGAACCAGCGCTTACGTCGCTTGAAAAAGAAGGTCTGATTTCTAAAACAGGCCATACCTTTCACCTAAAGCGCTAAGAAGTAATAAAGCTTAAAATGGTACAATAGACACATATGATACGCGCACTTACCACACTTGTTGCCATTGCCGCTGTAACGGTCTTATTAGGCTTAGGTGCACAAACGGCTCACGCTCAATCAACCTCACTGACTGACGAGCAAGCTGAACACATTCGCAGTAACTGTACTTCAATTAAAAGTACGCTAAACCAATTGCATGCAAGCGACGCGTTACTCCGCGTTAACCGTGGTCAGGTATATGAATCAATGGCGAGTAAGCTTATGGACCCATTTAATTCACGCCTTAGCAATAACCGGTTGGACGCAAAAGCAACGACTGCGGTAACTTCTAGCTACCGCTCGGCGCTCGATTCTTTCCGTAACGATTACAAAGCCTACGAAGAAAAACTATCAAGCGCTATTCGCATAGATTGCACAAGCCAACCTGAATTGTTTTACACAACAATCGAGCAAGCTCGGGAGAACCGCTCAAAAGTTCACGACGACGTTGTGAAGCTGCACCGCTATATTGATGATTACCGAACGGCTGTTGACGATTTCCAACTTAACTTCGAGAGGATATCAGAATAATGGCTGAACCTATTGTTTTGCAACCCGATGAAGATATGACTTTTTGGGATAAGCACCGTTTGTCACTCTTACTTATCCTCACGGTACTCATTGCGATTATATTAACCGTTGTAAGTATGATTGCGTATAACGCCAGCGGTACTGCACAACTCGACTTAAGCCGTCCTGGGGTTTCGTCAGTAAGCGATAAGGTTGATAAGACTGATAAAATTACAGAGTACAGCAGTTTTGGCTCTGTTAATAAAGATTCTATCAATGAATTTACGAAACTATATGATGCACAGGCTACCAAAGCAAAAGCTGTTGACGCATTCAACGGTGACCCTCTCAATCCTGAAGTTCTTGAATTTAGTATCAGCGGGAACGAGTAGTCGCAGCTTCAAATTCTTCTTGGAATAAATGACATAACAATTTGTGCGCACCGACGATGAGTGGAAACTCTTCGAAGCTTGTGGCGATGCGGCCATGAAGCTTTGCATGGCTGGCTTTTAACGCTTCGATGGTTGTGACTCCATAGTCTTCTTTCATTACCTTCTTGCCTGCACCTAGTATATCTACGACGACCGGTAGTAGCTTATCTACCGCTTTGACGAAGCGCGCTTCGACAGTTTGTTGATGTTCGTATGAATATAGCAGCTGCGCAGTGTGAGGTGGTAGCGAATCCATAAGTTTTTCCAAAGCAGCATGTTCTACTTGCTGTTTGTTTGCCATTTGCTCGGGCGTGAACTTAAAAGTTGTCACGTCACCAGTAACCGTTTCTATTAAATCGTGAACGATAGCAAATTGAGTTACCTTGCCTGCATCGAAGGCTGGGTAGTAGGTGGCTGCAAGTTCATTCGCAACTAACGCCAACATGAAACTGTGCTCGGCATCGTTTTCTTTGTGCTCTTCGTTGTAACGCGGTGCTCTTTCAACGTGAGCGAACTTAATTGCAACGCCACCAAGTTCAAGTGCAAGTGAAGCAGAAGAAGGGTAGGTATGGTGTTCTGGAAATGAGTCAGTATTTTCAACTCTATTTAAGTCAATTTCTGTAATAGGAAATGTATCCATGATTATTTTCCAGTCGGCCTTTTGGGCGTTATTTACTGATTACATTATCAATATAACGTGCTATTCTGTTGATAGATAGAAAGTATAATTTGAGTCAAATATGATTGAGCAAGCAATAGTAACCCACCACATTCAAAAGCACATTCTCGATGTGTTGATGTTTAAAGAGGTTGCTCGATTTCGCGACCTACGACCGCCAAAAGTTGATACAAATTTATTTTCATACCACTTAAAATTGCTTATTAAAAACGACATCGTCAAAAAGCTGGACTCGGGTTACGGCCTTAGTACAAATGGCTTAGCGTATGTCGATAGAGTGAGTGTGGTCAGTAAGACGGTTCGAACACAGCCGAAAATAATCACTATGCTTGTTGTGCAAAATAGTGATGGTGATGTGCTGTTGTGGCGTCGAAAACGACAACCGTATATTAATGCTTGGACGTTGCCATATGGGAAGTTGCATACCGAAGACGAAAGCCTTGAAGCTGCGGTAAAGCGCGAGCTGTCTGAGAAATTGTTGCTTACTGACCAAGAAGTACGACACGCAGGTGATTGTTACATTCACGTTAATACGCAGGGCCAATTGCTTTCGACAACCTTAGCGCATGTATTTCGCTTTGAACGTGATGATATTGCAACGCATGAAAACCTTATGTGGGTGAAGCCTCATAAAATAACCCAGTACAAATTAGCCCCAGCTGTTGAGCAAATTATGGCTCGTAGTTTCTTCAATGACCCGCACTTTTTTGAAGAGTTTTATGAAGATTGGGATAGTGAAGCTTAGCGTACTCTTAAAGTTTTCCGCGTACCCAAGAGTCAATTGAACCTGCGCCCATAAGCAAAATCAGTGAACCGCTATCACGCACTGCAACAATTTCGTCCCAAAGTGCATCATCTAGGTCGGTATAGGTAATTGAATCTTTATTTGTAATATTTGTCGTTAATTCTTCCGGTGCAAGAATTGGGTAATCAGGGTTTTCGCGCGTTAGGTAGGTCGGAGTCCAGTACACTTTCCGAGCAACCTCAAATTGGTCAGTGTATTGGTTGCGTATTGAATGTTGACGCCAGTTTTGGTGTGGTTGATATACCAAAACAACATCTTGAGAAAGTTCACGAGCCATTTGTAGCGTTGCAGCAATTTCTTCTGGATGATGGCCGTAATCACTGTAAATGTTATCGGCGAGCTTTTCAAAACGACGGTCGGTGCCTGGGAAGGCGTTAAGGATTTTGACCATTTCTTCTTCCTCGCCTGCAGCACCTAGGTGGTCGACGAAAAGGCTAAATACCAGGTACGCATTTTGTCGGTTATGAAGGCCTGCAAGGTTAATAAAGCTGACGTCGCGAGTTGTTTCGTCAATGAGGTGCAATACACCGTATTTTGACAAATTGTCTGCGTTTACATCCTTTTTCCAGCAAATAACAACCTTAGATTGGCCGATGAATTGGTTGAATGCATCGAAGTATGATTTTTCGGTAGGGTAGGTGTCTGGATGGTCGTAATCAACAGAAGTGATGAGTGAGATGTACGGGTTGAAGTGCAAGAAGTTGCGGTCGTATTCGTCACATTCGTACACGAAATATTCACTGTCAGGGTCGTACTTGCCACTAGGGCCAAAACTGACAGTTGTGCCAATTGAATAGCTTACAGGAATGCCACGTTGAAGGAATGACCAGACAGCCATACCGGTCGTTGTGGTTTTGCCATGGGTGCCAGCAATCGCAATTAATTTTAAGTTATGCTGTTCAAGAAAATCGGCAAGGAATTCATCGCGTTTGCCAGTACGTATGCCAATCTGTTTAGCGAGCACTAATTCCGGGTGGTTTTCCGGTAGGGCAGCAGTGTATACAAACCAGTCAAGTGGCGTAGTTGCCTGAACAGTTTTTAAGAAAGTGCCGTCTTGTCCAATATTGACTTCAACGCCTTGTTTGCGCAATTCTTCGGTAACTAAACCTTCACCTAAATCTGAACCAAAGATGGTGTGGCCAGCATCACGCGCAATTTCTGCTAATGGGCCAATACCAACTCCACCAATACCCGAAAAATATACATTCATATGCCTAGTATATCACTTGTAACAATAGAGGTGGTGTGATGTAATAGAGAAAAAGGTTGGGCCTTACACAAAAATGTTACAAAACTTATTTCATAAAATGCTTTTACGTCGTCATTTCTGGCGTCATGCTACGTATAGCGAAATTGCTGAACTCTACATGTCACGTATGCTTCGTATGGCTGCGCTGTATATTGCCAGCGCTTTTATGTCGATTTACATGTACCAAAATGGCTATGGTATTGGCCAAATTGCTATCTTTTGGTCAGTGTTTTACTTGTTTAAAACAATATCAGCACTACCTGTCGCAGCGTTGGTTGCCCGCATTGGCCCAAAGCATGGAATCCTCATTTCAAACCTGCTGTATATTCCCTCAATGATTAGTTTTGCCTTTTTGCCGATACTGGGCCCTTGGTTGTTATTGCCAGTTTTAGTTCTTCAGGGAATCTCGGCGACAATGTATTCAATTGGTTACACAATTGATTTCTCGAAAGTGAAAAGTGTCGAACATGCCGGTAAGGAAATTGCCTACATGAATATTCTTGAAAAAATCACTACCAGTATAAGCCCGCTTATTGGCGGTATCTTAGCGTACTTCTTCGGCCCGCAATTTGTCTTAGTTGTAGCAGCTGTGTTGTTTGCCCTTGCTGCCGTTCCACTATTCAACAGTGGCGAGCAAGTGCAAGTTGGCAAGAAGCTAAACTTTGTCGGTTTCCCTTGGAGGCTGATCCGCCAACACTGGATGGCTCAGGTAGCGGTTGGCTTTGATGTATTTACCTCAGGGACGGTCTGGACGCTTTACACGGCAGTTATTGTTATTGGTATTAGTTCGAATAACGATATTTACGTCATAACAGGTATCTTGCTTTCTGTTGTACTTATCGCGACCTTAATCTCCTCATACGTCTACGGCAAAATCATCGACAAAAATGGCGGCCGTGTTCTTATGAAAGCGAGCATTATTGCCAACTCCCTCACGCACCTTATTCGACCATTTATCACTTCACCGATTATGGTAGCGGGTGCTAACGTTGCTAATGAAGTAGCGACAACAGGGTACACAATGCCATATACAAGGGCTGTGTTTGATAACGCTGACTTATCAGGGCACCGCGTCACCTACATAGGCATGGTTGATATGCTGGCAAACTTTGGAGCATTTTTGGGCGCTGGTATCTTAGGAATTCTCGTTTTAGTGGCAGGAAGTACTTTTGCTCTTACCAACTTCTTCTTCGTTGCTGGAGTTGTCGTACTATTGGTTCTTACGGCGCATTTCTCTCTCTATAAAAAATAACGCTCATGGTACAATATAGGGTAAGAACATAAGGTGGGTACCTCGAGATTGTGGCTGATAAAGGCAGAGTAAAGCAAAGTATTAAAAACTTGCAACGTATTAAAACGTGGCAGCTTATTGTGCTGCTTATTATTTCTGGGTTCGTTTCAGCAACTTTTTTACGTCTAAATAACATCGGAATGGTAGAGCGCCGCGAAGGGGTTCTGAGCGCCGACACCCAGGGTGACGAGCAAGTTATTATTAAAAGGTTGTATGATTTACAGCGACATGTCAGCGCACATATGAACACTGACCTGGGGAGGGGAGTGTACTTAGAATCAAGCTACTCCCGTGATCTTCAAGACTGGCAATCAGCCCAGTATGGGGACGCTAATCCGAACGGAAATATCTATAAAAAAGCTCAAGAGGTTTGTGCGCCTCGGTTTAAGTCATATTCGGCAGCATATCTGCAATGTACCACTGGTGAGCTTGCAAAATACCCCGCTGCAGCGGACCCTGGAACCGACCAAAGTAAGCCTCGGCAAGAAACGTATATTCACGCATTTAGCTCACCCCTATGGAGCCCTGATTTTGCAGGTTGGTCGGTGTTAGTTTTCGCAATAATTCTCGGGCTTATAGTGGTCCGCTTCGTTAGCCTCGGTGTACTCGGTTTGCTGTTGCGTAAGCATTATAAGACTATTTGATATTGACAGCCCCCCTGGTGAGGCTGTACGCTAACACTCGTACAGCATTAATAGGAGGTATAAATACTTATCATGGCTTACAGTCACACAAATTCAAAGGGCGTTACTTACTACTTGCACAGCACTGAAGTTACACTTCGTGGTGGCAAACCACAAACAATCTTTTTCTTCGCAAAAGTTGAAAAGAATGCAAAGGGTCAACCAGTAGACTTGCCTGAAGACCGAATCGTTAAAGAAAACCCACGTAACGGCTTTTTGACCGTTTCAAAGAAAAAATAGTCTAAACACTATTGCACCGTAAGCGGTTTGACCCTATACTTAGGTCAAACAAACAGGTGCTGGAATGCCCCCCTTCCCCGGGGGTATTTCTTTTGTTTGAGGGATTGTATTAGTGTCCGCTGAGGGCTACTATAGAACCATATGTTTTACGTACGTAAATCCTCTTTGCCTCAAACCATGCCTAAGGTCTTAACATGGGAATAGAAATGATGGCCAACCCTGAAAAGCAATATGATGAAGCAGCGGAACACGCCGACCATTGGCTTGACCAGGGATTAAGTTTCGAGAGAGCTTGGGACAGGGCAGACCCTACGGGCGAAATCAGAAAGGCCGAAAAAGAGCGTCAGCTGAAGGCTGATCGTGAAGCGCTGCATATGGGCGCTCAAGCTACTCGGCAAGTTGAAACCGACAGTCGCTTGGCTGAAATCGAAAAAATCCTCGATCCTAAGGAACGCGAGAAGGCACAAATCTATTATCTCGCTACGCAAAAAGCCAAGAAGCAAATTCGAGACCGCAACTTTTAAGTTGCGTTATTTTCTTTTTGTTGATTATTAGCTTAAGCGGGTATACAATATGGGTAATTCTTAATTTTTAAGGGGCAATGGGTTATGGCAAGGCTACCAGAACAAGGCGGAGATAGTGGACAATGGGGTACAATCCTCAACGACTTTCTTACTCAATCACATAATACAGACGGTACATTAAAGAACACTGGTCTTATAGCAAGTAAGTACACTAAACCGGCGAATGGTATTCCCAAAAGCGATCTTCACGCTGACGTACAATCCGCTCTCGATTCAGCAGTATCCGGCGTCGCTCCTGATGCTACAACAACCGCTAAGGGCATTGTCCAGCTTGCTGGCGACCTGGGCGGTACATCATCAAGCCCAACGGTTCCTGGCTTAGCTGCCAAGGCAAATACATCAAGCCTTGCACCTGTTGCAACAAGCGGCTCTTATGCCGACCTATCAAATAGGCCAACTATTCCTGCGCAATTCGCACCTTTTGCTGGAACAAACATTACACTGACTGGTTCGTATCCTACTGTTACAGTTAATACATCTGCGACAGTTAACGCTACGGACGCACAACTTCGTGACCGCAGTACCCACACGGGTGCTCAGGCAATCTCAACCATTACAAACTTGCAAACAACGTTGAATGCAAAGGTAACAGGGCAGAACGGTATTACCGGCCTCTGGGTGGGCACACAGGCAGAGTACGATGCAATCAGCTCGCCTAGCTCTACAACTTTGTACGTCGTTAGTGGAGTTTAACTACTATGGCGCTTATTAGCGAAACAACCACGCTTTATCTAGGCAGTACGCCTGTTGTTAAGGCTTATCTAGGCTCTCAGCAGGTTTGGCCAATCAATCTTGGAGGGGGAGGTGGTGCACCGGCAACTCCAAGCTTTACTTCTATTACTGTAGCCAATGATAAAGCGACGCATACCTTTACGGCCGTTTCCGGGGCAACGCTTTACCGAATTGAAACAGAGAAGGTAGGATAGGCCATGGCTACTTGGGCAGAAATATTTGTTAAACAAGCAACGCTCACGCCGCAATCCTCAACATCAGCTACAATTGCTTTCGCTGGCGCGCAATCAGCCGCACCCGGTAATAAGGTAATCTTACTTGTAACCGCTGCAAGTGATACTTCCGTGGTAACATCAGGGCTAACTGGTGCTGGATGGTCTCTTGATTTGTCTGTCGTTGGCTCTCAATGGACGTACATATTCTCATTATCTGTAACAGAAGCTGGTTTGAGTCAGGTTACGGTTAATTTCTCAGCAGCAAATCGTCCTGTACTGCACCTACTCGAACTCACTGGCGTATCTGTATTGAATACAACAGCGTCTTTGGTTGATGAGTATTCAACTGGATCCGTTACAACAACAGTAAACGACACTGTTATCATCGGTGCCGTACAGGGTGTTATTAACGGCGGCGAACCTGAATTTGATATTTGGAACAATTCATTCACCGGCCTTGGCTCTGTTCAGTCATATCCTGGCGCACCCTACGATTTCCCGAATCGAGTTGCAATGGGTGTGTCTCGAAGGGTTGTGACATCAACCGGTACATATAGCTCAACAGCCACTATGGGTGGATCGGGTGGCCCAGCTGTCCTTGCTTCAATAGGAATGGCGGTTGCGTATCAAATTGGCACCGTTGTACCTGTGGTAAATGCCGGTGCCGATAAATCAGTGCCGCTGCATAGCCAAGTTTCTCAAACTGCAACAGAAGATAGCGGCGGCGGGCTTATTACTGCACGTAGCTGGGTTGTGCAATCTGGCCCAGACAGTGTCGGCCAGACAATTAGTACATCAGCAGCGCTGTCGTGGACGCCAACTGTCGCCGGAAGCTACACACTTCGCTATAGTGCGACAAACTCAGCTGGTACGTCATATGATGACGTCGTAATAGCTATCATTGCCCCTGTGATAACGACAAAATCCAGCTCACCAATGGACGCAACTCTTTCTGTCGGTATATGGCGGTCACGCATCAGGGCTGAGGGTCCTGGAGGAACAAGTTCGTATTCAGCGTGGTCGACACCATTCGCTGTAAATATGGGTTCACTCGACTTTAACCTGTCGCGTATTCCATGGGAAGGCGGCCCTAGCTACTGGTCGCAATTTAGCCGTGCAAATGCAACTGGCTGGACAAACCCTACACACTTCCCAATCAGCGTATTCTTGGGTAAAGCAGACCCCGTGCATGTAACCTCTCTTAAAGATGCTGGGATTAACCTCTATATGGGTGTTGAGCACAGTCCTGGAATCTATCCGCTTACCAACGTTACAAGCCAAGGCGTATACGCTATGCCGAACATTAACGAATGGACACCGGCAGAAGTCGGCAATAACGACATGGCTGTTTCTTGGTTTATTTCAGATGAATTTGATATGGGTATGGGTGTAAGGGTTCAGCCGGGCGATCAAACTACTTGGCTTGCAGAACAACAAGAATGGGTAGACCTTGCGAATTCATTTAATGACGGACGCTTCCATCATGCAAACTTTGGAAACGGTATCCTGCGCACATACTGGTCTCAAGTGAATGGTGCCATGGAAGCTCACGTTGCATTGATGGATTCGTCAAGTGCTGATAAATACACTTACACAAGTCCGGACGTAGAAGGAATCATTGATGGCGTGCATGATGCCCCTGATTGGCCTAACGGCGTGCCTGTGCCACGGGCATACTCGTACGGTTGGCAAGCAGATCAAATGAAGCGTTTTCAAAACTCGGCAAATCCTAAGCCGATTTGGACATTTATTGAAACAGCCAAACCGTTCTTAACCGAAACTGGCGCACGGAGTATTGCACCTGATGAAATTGAAGGAGCGGTATGGTCAGCACTTATTCACGAAGCACGTGGAATTGCTTATTTCCAGCATAATAACGACGGACGTGATACGTATTCTATTGTGGGCATTCCAGAAGTTCACACTAAGGTAAAAGCAATTAACGCTAAGGTAAAATCGCTGGCCGCGGTACTTAATACGCAGTCTTACTACAACACTACAGTCGATGTAAATAACTTTACTTACTATCGCTACACGTTCAACAATGGCACCGACACAATGCTCAAAACGTACGACGGATTCGCGTACATCTTCGCCGGCATCGGTATGGGTCATACGTTAGGCACAAAGACATTCACCGTCCCGCTTGGCGTTGCTGGTACAACCGTTGAAGTAGTGGGCGAGTCGCGAAATATCAACGTAGTGAGCGGTTCATTTAGTGATACTTTTGCAAATGAATATACGCACCACGTGTATAAAATTAGTTTGTAATAAGCCCTAACGAAACTAGCAACATTGACTTTTTATAACGTTTATGCTATTATATAAACAATGAACCATTTCAATAACACCCCAAGCTATGACCCTTATGCAGATGAAATTGCAGCTATGGCCGGCCAACCTATTGACCGAGATCCATTTGGCAGCGATAGGGAAGTAGCGAAGAGTACTGCTCAAGAAAAACAAGCAGCTGAACTGCGTGCGCAAGGTAAGCTAAATTTGGCACACCAAGCCTTAGCTGCATCTGCGTCGTCTGCGCCTGAATATAGTGACCCCGACGCGCCAAAACGCGACCGAGTTAAATTACGCCGACCTTTATAACGTTTCTAAGTAAGGAAATAAATGAAAAAACCATTTAATAAGAAGTTTTCAATTCCAAAGCTAGCTATTTTCGGTGCGCTGCTTTTAGCTGTAACACCACTCGTAAAACAGTTGTTAGAAAAAGTACTGACGGCACCATGTAGCACCATCTATGGCATTAAAGAGTGTGGTCCTGAGCTAAACATCCGCAATGCTTCAATACTCGAAGTAGCACAAGGTGCTTGGATTGCTTTTGGCGCGTTGATACTTGTGGTTGGTATTGTGCTGTACATCAAATACCGTCGATAAAATAAATTCTGGTGGGGCTGGATAGAGTTGAACTATCTACCAAGTGGTTATGAGCCGCCTGCTCTGACCGATGAGCTACAGCCCCGCACGAGCTATTATACTATGTATTTTAATCTGTTGAGATATAATAGTTATCAAGGTGCTTATGCCTGATATAAACATACGAAAAATCATCTATACCATTCGTCACAAATACCTGACGTTTAATAACGTTGTCATCGCGGCAGCTTTTCTTATTGCTGCCAGTTGGGTATGGGGTTCACTCGAGGTAATGCAACGAAATTACGCACTTCAAAAAGAAGTTGATATCAAAGAAAGGCAACTGCAGCTTACAAAACTGCAGCGCGATAGCCTTGAGCTTCAAAAGAAATATTACCAAACCGATGAGTACAAAGAGCTGGCCGTTCGCGACACGTTAGGCCTCGTAAAACCAGGTGAGAAATTATTAATTTTGCCAGTCAATAGCGCAGCTGCGACAGCAGCCGATGCTCCGAAACAGCAAGTAGTTGTTGCCCCAGAGTCTTCGCCAAACCTACAGCAGTGGCTAAATTTCCTGTTCGGTGGCAATAGTAAAAGTATCGACACAACGGATAAGAATTAGGCTTAGCGCTATTTTCAGTGCATACTTAATACAGCTAGATTTTCTTAGGGACTCTTATCTGACACGTTTGTTTTCTTGATTCTTTTCAGCCTTACTTAACAGAAAGGTTTTTTATGATTTCATTTATATGGCCACAGGGCGCTGCAATGCTTGCCGGTACCGGAGGCTCTGAAACATACACCGCCGGGCAGGTGAGGGAACTTATGCGGCGCGGTATTGATGCCCAAGTGATAACTTTTGGTCACGGTATTATCGATGGCCGCCACGATTTTACCGACGTACCGTTTGTAGCGTTTGATAGCGCTGATGAAATATCGAATCTAGAAGGTACTGTCGTGTTTGTTAATAACGCCGCAAATATTAATGTTCCAACAAAGAACAAAGCAACGATTATTTTTCACTGCTCGCTGCCTCGACTGGACGAAAAAGAAGCATACCAATCATATATTGTCGACAAAACCATCATTGCGACTAGTGTGTATAGTGGCCAGCAATGGGCGCTGTTTTTAGGTATTCCGTATAGCCGAATTAATATTGTTCTTCCGTTTGCGGATCCTATTTACGGAGAGGTGAAACGCTCCGAGCCAACGCAAAAAGTTCGTGTTCTATACGCTGGACGCTTACACCCTGACAAAGGTATTTATACAATTCTTGAAATGATGCACCAGCAAGAAATTCGTGGTGAAGAATATGAGGTAACGATTGTTACGGCTGGCTTGCATATGGAAGTAGGGCGAGAGATTAACCGAATGTTAAAAAACTATCCTTACGCTAAATTAATTGCCGCGCAGAAATCAGTTCCTGCGATGGCTGAGTTGTTGGCGAATAGTGATATTTTACTTATGCCGTCCGTTTTCGCTGAACCGTTCGGAATGTTATCTGTAGAAGCTCAGCATGCCGGCTGTCGAGTTGTAGCGAGTAATGTGGGTGGTTTGCCAGAAACGAACAGCGGTTTACTCACGCTAGTTGAACCACGAGACCCTAAAGCTCTGATGATAGGTATTAAACAAGCTGTTGCACTGGGCTATTCAACGGCTAAAGAGCGTAACAGGGCAGTTGAATACTTTACGCTTAGCGAATCTGTTGATGACCTGCTTGAAGTAATCCTTACATAAAAAAGGCGCCCATAGGGGCGGGCGCCTTTAAAGAAAAGTGGAGTTGTTAGGTATTATTCGTCAAAACTGAACGAAATACCAAAGTTTGATTTTTTATCACCATCAACGCTCGTGGCGCTAACATCGGTAATAACATTTTCTAGACCATCCTCGGTTGCAACACCAAGGCCAAGTTTATTACTTTCATCACCATCAACACTGGCTGCGTCAACGTGAGTTGTAATGTTCTCTAGGTCGTCAGTGGTTTCAATACCAACGGCTGCCTTTTGGGTTTCGTCACCATCAGTGTTTTGTATTGCTGTGCCAACACCAAGGTTCTCTAGTCCGTCTTGGCTCGCTACACGGACACCGGCTGATTGTGATTCATCGCCATCCTGTGAGCTAATACCAGTACCTAGGTTTAGGTTGTCAAAACCTAAAGCGTTGGTTGCTGGGCTGAACGCAAGTGCTGCAGCTAGTGTCGCTGTTGCTACTACGGCAACTGCAATAATGCTTTTATTAGTTGTTTTCGATTGATTTGCTACTGCTGAGTGGTTAATATTGCTCATACTATAGCCCCTTTCGATTAAATGCTTCGGAAGAACTTTTGTGTCTTCCATGTACCAAGCTTAGAATGGAATCGAATATGGGTTTGTAAGGAACCTTACGGAATTATAAGAAATATTTGTTAGCGACAGGGGTGGTAGTTACACTAAACAATTGAGAACTTGTTTTTCGATAGTGATATCGACGTGTGTATTGGCATCAATTGTAATGAGCTCGCCATCGGCTTGGGCAACTGTTTTTTCGACTGTCTCAAGTGAAAACGCGTCAGTTTGATGGTCTTCTTTGAGCTTAACAAGCGACGCTTGAAGGAGTAGTCCTATAAGTTTCAGTTTGTTTTCATGTGTTGAAATAGTCACTTCAAATTTGCCGTCGTTCATTTTTGAAGGGCTTGAAACGTTGAGGTATTTAGACATTTTATCGGCGTTGCTCATAATAATGCTGTCAAATTTTCCAATGTTACCGTCAATTTTTAACTTAACAGGGCTGATAGTGAAGAGGGTACGAATCACCAACCAGGTTTCGTTGAACCTGTTGAGTTTGGTTTTGTTAAGCTCTTTACTTACCATTGATGAGATTCCGAAACCGATATATGAGTGAGCGTAGCGATGTAATGATTTTTTATTGGCAATGTAAGAAATCTTCAGAAGGTCGATTTGTTTTGTCTTTCCACTCACCATTAAATCGATAGTATTTTCGGTGTGAACGTTATGGTAGTGGTCGTTGGCATTTCCAGCTGGAAGTAACCCTGTTGTCGGCGTATAGCCTTTGTTCTGTGCTCGCATAGCACCGTTTACTACTTCGTTATAGCCACCATCGCCACTTGATGAGAATATCAGTGGGCTTTTTGTTCGCTTGGAAATTTTATAGGCGAGCTTTTCGGCATGGCCTGCGTACTTTGTTGGAATCAGTTTTACCTTTTGTTCAGGAATGCGATTTTGAATTTCGCTTTTAAATTCCTCGGCCAAAGTTTTACTAGAACCGGTACTATTTGGGTTATAGATGATGGAGACAGTAGTATAGTTCATTCATCTAGTATACTAGAGTTATGATTCAAGACATTTTATTTGCCTTTTGGTTCCTTTTGCCTGCGGCTGCGGCTAACATGATTCCTATTTTTGCCGCTGCAATCCCTGCTTTAAAAAAGTACGACGCGCCAATTGATGGCGGTAAAACCTGGCGTGGCCATGAGCTTCTTGGCCCACACAAAACCTGGCGGGGGATTATCGCTGGCGTTATTATGGCAACATTCGTTTTATGGCTTCAACAAGTATTGGTTGCAAACTTCGCCTGGACTGAATTTGTCACTGATGGTGTAGATTACGCCGCACTACCACTGTTTATCCTAGGTCCATTGTTTGCTATTGGCGCACTTGGTGGCGATGCGATTGAAAGCTTCTTCAAACGCCAACGCAATATTAAATCTGGCGGCTCGTGGGTACCATTTGACCAACTAGATTACATTATCGGTGCAGTACTTGTAACGCTGTTCTTCGTTATTCTTACACCTGTACAATATTTTTGGATATTCGTTGTCTGGTTTGTCGCCCACTTGGGCGCAAGTTATCTTGGGTACCGGCTAGGGCTTAAAAAAGACCCAATTTAATCCTGGTCGCGACCAGTTGCATATTGCCACAGTGCATAAAGGCCAAGTACAAGCGACAGGCCAATAATGACATATACGCCAACTGCTAGCCAAACGGGGTTACCGGAGGCTTTAACGATAAGCAAGCCAACAATTCCAACCCATGTTAAGGCCATGCTTAATTTGCCTGGACGGGTAGGGTGTACGCCAACGCCTTTCCCTTTTTTATAAAGAATCAGCATAGGAATAACAACCTGCGGAATAATAAGCGCCAAGATAACCCATAGGTTTGTAACGTCGGCCAGAATAATGACAATGATACTGAAGAGCGTTCCGATTTTATCTGCCACGGCATCGAAGGTTTCACCAAGCGGTGATTTGGTACCGGTTTTATCGGCAACAATTCCATCGACGATATCAAGTAAACGTCCAATAGCTAGGAAGATTAACCCTGCCCAATATTGCTGGTTCATAATGCAAACTAGCCCGTAAATGACGATAACGAAACCAATAACGGTCACGATGTTTGCGGGTGTAACCCAGCCGCTCGTTGCAGCTGCTAATTTTTGAAATGCATTATGGTTCGATGCTTTGGTATTTTCCCAATCGGGTTTTGCAGAGGTGCGGTGTAAGTTCATAGCCTCATTATAAGCGAAGCAGTGAGAATTATTACATACTCATGCACATAAGCTTTATAAACTAGAATGACGATTAACTGATAATATTTCAAAGGAGTAATTATGCCTGATGTAACTGTTAACAGCCAATTGCTAGGATTAAAAGAATTAAGTGTACATGTTGAGGACACCGGTGGCGAGGGTCGACCGGTTGTGCTTGTGCATGGATGGCCGCTCTCTGGCGCATCCTGGAAAGAGCAAGTGCCCGCATTAGTAGATGCTGGCTACCGTGTTATTACGTATGACCGACGAGGTTTTGGTGAAAGCGATAAACCTTTGACTGGCTATGATTACGACACCTTCACGGACGACCTGTCTGGTTTGCTAGAAGCCTTGGATGTTCGTGACGCAACTCTCGTTGGCTTCTCGATGGGTGGCGGCGAGGTAGCACGCTACGTGGCTAAGTACGGTGAAGACCGATTGCGAAGCGTCGTATTTGCTTCTGCTATCCCACCGAAGCTCATGAAAACACCAGATAACCCAGACGGTCCTTTAGAGGCAGAACAAGCTGCCCAAATGACGGCCGATCTAACAAAAGATGAAGATGCGTTTTACGATGGTTTTATGACCCAGTTCTTTTCAGCGAACGGAGATGGCAACGTGCTTATTAGTGAAGAGCAACGACTTGAAGTGCTGACTCTTTGTCATCAAGCTAGTAAAGTCGCGGCTTTAGGAGCAATGCAAGCATTCGGCACTACTGATTTTAGGGACGATTTGCCACTCGTAACAGTTCCGACGTTAGTTATTCACGGTGATTCAGACGGTATTGTGCCATTTGAAGGCTCGGGTAAGCGAACGCACGAAGCGATTCCACAAAGCCACTTACATGTAATTGCTGGTGGTCCTCATGGGGTGAATGTGAGCCATGCGGACGAGTTTAATGATGAATTGTTGAAGTTCCTCGAAGTTTAAGCTTTAGATTTCAAGCCAACAAAAAAGAACTAGTCGAAAGGCTAGTTCTTTTTAATAATCTTTTGAGCTCAAATAAGTCAGTATCAAAGTTTAATCTGTTTGAATGCTATAAATTCCAGGGATATATAGCTCAGTAAAATTAATAGGTTAGGTATGGGTTTTAGGATGTATAATTTAGACATACAGGACTTGGTTTGATTTTAAGTACGGCCATGTCCATAACTCAAGAGGAGAAAAATCACTGTGTTGTTAAATGTATTGATGTTGATAGTACTCGCTTTATTTATCCGTGTTCTGTACTATTTTTATTATTACAAGCGTGGGCTAAAATACTTGAATATTCTAGGACAATATTTAAACAAGCAGGATAAGCCTACAGAAGCGCGCCTTCAAGCAGTCAGTAGTTCAATTGTACATTTGATAAAAATAACCGGACAAAGCAAACAGACTATTCCTGTAGTTGAAGCAATGGGTTTTGGCAAACTCGCATCCATGAAGATACATCCTATAGACAACCTGTTTAACCTTAGGGAAGATGTTGCTAGTGCAAACTACGGTTTAATCCAGAAAGCTGTCTCTAAGTGTAGGGCTAATGCAATTAATACGTTCAACCCGATTTATTGGATTGAGTTTATAATCTATCTACCTGTTAACGTGCTTGGGTATATAGGTCTGAAAAAAGACGGAGGTATTGTAAAGCTATTCCAGGTTGTATGGTGGCTTTTTGCGGCATCGGCAACGATTATCGGTGTTGTTTTCAATAAGGAATTTATGACCTGGATAGCGGAATTGACAAAGAACCTCTAGTTAAAGAGGCGAGCATACCACCTGAGTCTACTTCATTAGTAAGTTTCTATACTGACTAATACCAGACAAAAAAAGAACTAGTCGAAAGGCTAGTTCTTTTTAATAATCTTGGTAGCGGGGGTAGGATTTGAACCTACGACCTTGTGGTTATGAGCCACACGAGCTAACCGGGCTGCTCCACCCCGCGATACATCGTCCATAATAACAGATATGACGGTTGTTTGCAAGGCTGAGGGCGCTTGCTTATGCTAGTTTGCTGGCAGCTACTCGTACGGCTTCGCTCCATGAAAGGAAAGCGTGTGGGGTGTCGGCAAGTTGCGCTGCAGTCAGGCCAACTTTCACCGCGAGGGCAAGCTCATGGATAATCTCGGCAGCGTGTGGCGCGACAACGGTTGCACCAATAACTACACCCTTTTTGTCGGTGATGATTTTCACGAAGCCATCGCGGAAATCAGCAGTGTTACTTCGGGCAATGATGTTCAACGGCGCCAAAGCTTTATTGACTGGAAGGTCGCGGCGGTGGCAATCATCTTCAGTTAACCCGACTTGAGCAATTTCAGGGGTTGTGAAGATAAGGCTTGGTGTTCCAGTGTAATCTGGCACAACGCTGGTTCGTTCGAAAATGTTATGGGCAACAACTTTGCTTTCAAGCAGTGCAGAGTGGGTGTGGCTACCGCGGCCAAGTACGTCACCGGCTGCATAAATATGCTTCACGCTAGTTTGTAAGAAATCAGTGACTTCAATACCCTTTGGCGTATATTTTACTGATGCGTTATCGAGCCCAAGGTCAACATTTGGCATACGGCCAGCTGCGATAAGAATTTCATCAGCCTTTACAAACTTTTCAACGCCACCGCGGGAAATAAGAATCTTTTTACCAAGGCCTTCTTTTTCAACAGAGAGTACTCGTGAAGAGGTAAGGACAGTTGCACCTTTTTGTTCAGTTAGTACGCGTTCAATTAATTCGCCAACTTCAGAATCTTGGTGGGGCAAAAGGCGACTCGCTTGTTCTGCAATGTATACTTTTGTGCCAAAGATGGCCATAAGTTGTGCAATTTCAACGCCATAGCTACCACCACCAACGATAAATAGGCTTTTAGGCGGTCGTAGGGCTTCCAGGATAGTACGTGGAGTGAAGAACTTAATAACATCAAGCCCTTGAATATTCGGCGTTACCCAGCTTGAGCCAGTGGCAACAAGGAAGAAGGCAGCGGATAGGTGACGGCGGTTAACGGTAATTTCATGCGGAGTTAAGAAATGAGCTTTGCCGTTGAATGCACTGACGCCATTCTTTTCGTAGAAACGACGGTTGTTGGCAATGCCAGTCCGTTCAATTGCGAGGTCTTTCCAGGCACGAATAGAAGGGTAGTTGTAGCCCAGCGTTGAAGTGCGCAGGCCAAAACGGCTGGCGTGGCGGGCTTCATCGTAAATGCCAGCAACGTGTAACAGTGCCTTGGTTGGAATGTCGCTCCAGTTTGGCGAATCGCCACCAAAAGTATCCTCTTCAATAATTGCAACGCGCTTACCAGAACGAGCGGCAATCGTAGCAGCTACGCTTCCGCCGGCGCCGCTTCCGATAACAATCAGGTCATAGTCAAATGTATGTTTTGCCACTGTTTATTTCTCCTTATAATGTCGATCGATGATGTTCGTATAAATAGGCCGCGTCTGGATGATGGGTTTTCAGGTAGTGAGCTGCGGTTCTTCGTAAATCTTCGCTGGTTACCTCTGGTCTGTCATGCAGCCATTCCGCTACTTGCCCTGTAATGCGCCGGCTAATGCTGTCTGCGTGGCCTGCTGGTACGCCACAACTGACACAGGCGGCGACAATGCTATTACGCAATTTGTCTGCGTTAAAGTGCTCAGTGTCGGCACGGTGACCATGGCCGTGACGTTTCACGATAAGGGTTTGCCCACCTTCGTGCATTACAAAGCTCCCGAAGCTTCTGCAACAACTTTGCTGATGTACACAAAGAACCCAAGTGCAACTAATGCACTACCCGCACTAAACTGCAAAAAGCCCTTGTTGTCTTCGCGCCATTTCTGGATTTTGCCGATAGAGTGTCCGCTGCCAATAAGGGATGAAACGACCATAAGGCTTGAGAGTGAAATAATAACGTAGATAGCCAGGCCTGCAATTTGCCAAATGCCAGGAAGTTCAAGCAATACTAAGGCGCTAATAACCATTGAAGGAATGATGAAGATCAGTTCGCCGACGACACTTGTAAGTCCAAGGCTGAATGCTTCAACACTTCGTTTAGTCGCTTTGCTACGGTCGGTTAGGTGCTCTGCGAATGAGCGAGGAATCCAAAGTTTTGTACCCTTTTCTTTGCGGAAGTAAAACAACCAAACTGCAACACCAATTCCAAATACCAGGCCACAGGCAATTGCCCATACAACCAACGGCACTTCAATTGGCCCGAAGCTATGAAGCAGCAGTAGGGAGATGAACGACAAGACGAGAAGGGTCATGACGCCAACACCAGCAATAAAGCCCCAGCTTAGGCGAAGTACTTTTGCCTGTGAACGCTTAGCGCCAATGGCGTGTCCGCTAAGCAACGTCAAGACACTCACGCTCAGTTGAAAACTGGCATGGATGAGTGCCGCGAGGGCGACAATTGCGAGAGAAGAGGGGATGTCCATAATGTTTATTTTTTTATTAACCTCTGACTAAGTTATACCATAAGCAGAACAGGGGTGTCAAAGAAAGGGCATAGTAGTCGTATATGACTATTGACATTTTATCAAGCTTATGCTAATATACATACATAAGACAACAAAAACAAAAAAAGGCAACAAACAAAAATGGAACTTACCCAATCGATTATTGAACCTGTCACAATGAGTGAGGTATTAGAACTTGCAACCTGGGACAAACCCCGTTCAAGTGAAGATTTACGAGATTTTATTTCAAAACGTAGCTCAATTGCCGGTATCTAAAAACGACAAAATAATGGCGGGGGAGTTCTAAAAGTAGCACTCCCCTCTTTTTTTGGTTATTTAATCCCCTAGTTCAAGTTTGAGCTTATCAACCGAAACGGTGAGTTTTTGACGACTGTATTCTACAAGCTCTTCATTGCGAAGTTCAGATAGCATGACTGAAGTCGTTTCACGGGTCGAACCAATCATCGATGATAGGTCTTGATGGCTGATACGAAGGCCATGCTCAAAAAGGTCAACCTTCGAATCCGCGCTGAGCCGTTCGGCTAAATAAAGAAGTGTGCGCATAAGCCGCTCTTTCACGGTTGCGGTATCGACAGCGTCAATTCGTTGTAAGAAATCATCGTAGTGAAGTGACATATTCTTAGCAATCTCAGCCATAAACGCAGGGTCTTTATCTGCGTTTTCAAGCAAATCTGCTTTTTCTACTGCGTAGTAGCTGCCATCTGTCAGAGCGGTATAAAAGAATCGAACATTGCCATGTTTCGAAAATAGCTGTTCTGTAGGGGCGATGTCATAACGGCCAGCAATCCATATAAGGCGTTCTACACCATTGGCATTAATTGAAGTGACTTTGATAAAACCGTCGCGAATCGCCATAAGTTGGGCGCCGGAATCGCCTTTTTGTAACAAAAGTTCGCCTCGTTGAAAGGTTTTGAGGGGAAATTTTTGGATGTAGCTGGCGATTTCCATGGTGTGTCTATTATAACATCTTTGTAAGATGGCTTACATAAAGCTCAGCGAAAACAAAAAGACTCTCGAAAGAGTCTTTTTCATAATGTTGGTAGTAGCGACAGGAATTGAACCTGTGACCTCGAGCTTATGAGTCTCGCGCTCTAACCAACTGAGCTACGCTACCAAATACTACAGACATGATTTTATCAAAATGTCATCTGTTTTACCAGAGATAGCTTGATTGAACCGGTTTATTGTATTTCTTGCAGTTCTTTATCGATTGCCATAGTCCTATCAAGAACCTGACGATTAATAGTGTCGCGTTCTGCTTTTAACTCAATCACTCTTGCTTCAAGCTGGGCTTTTTTAGGTTCGAGCGCTTGTGCTTCGGCTTCATGCTGATCGGCTTCTTGGTCGTATCGCTCAGCTTGTATCAGGTGACGATCTCTTTCGCCCTGTTCATGTTCTGCTACGTAGCCGTCAGCTTGGCTGCGTTCAGCAACCGCGAGTCGTTGGGCTGCTTGAGCTTCTGCTCGGTGTTTATCAATTTGCTTCTGAATATATCTAAGATTATTATCCATAAAATGAACCTCCTGCTGTTTCTATTATATAATAGATATATCCACGCGATACTCACTGGCCTTAAAAGCTAAGCGTCCCTCGCGAAAGGTTGAGTCATTCATCGTCTTCGGACTCCCAAACAGCTTGAAACGGGCTAGGGAAGTACGGGCGAACAATTCTAATCGTTTCTCGAATAAATTTAAACGAGAATTGTTAACTATGAATGATGAAATCTTCTTAAACGAACCAGTAAAAGTAATTGCGACCTTCGGTGGCGGACATCATCCGTGCAAACCTGTCATGTTCAAACGGGCGAATGGGCGAGAGGTAAAGGTGACTGAACTTGGGTTGCGCCATCCCCTGCCCCGGGGCTCTAAAACAATACATATATTTGACGTAACGGACGGCGGGGCAGATTACCGTTTGCAGTTCGATAGCGAACTTTTGACGTGGCATTTAACGATGGAGGCAGACCATTATGAATAAGACTGAATTCAATGAAGAGCGTCCGTTAATTATGCACATCGACTTAAATAGTTGTTTTGCGACTGTTGAACAGCAGGCTCGGCCATTGCTTCGCGGCAAACCAATCGCTATCGTAAACCGTCGTACAGAACATACGGCTATTATTACTGCCAGCTATGAGGCAAAGGCAAAAGGCGTAAAGGTGGGTATGAAATTAAAAGAAGCGAAATTATTGTGCCCGGATATTATTGCATTAGAAAGCGATCCCTCTAAGTATCGGCATGTGTATCATAAATTACTCGACATCATGAATGACTATTCAGCGCACGTGACTATGAAGAGTATCGACGAGGGGATTATAGATTTCCATAATACCAGTGCCGATATTGCTGGCCGTGACCTAGTAGAAATTGGACTCGAAATTAAACAACGTTTAAAAGATGAAATTGGAGTATGGATGCGTTGTAACGTGGGCATTGCGACAAATCGATTCCTCGCTAAAACTGCAGCTGGACTTCATAAGCCAGACGGACTCGATGTTCTAACGTCGCAAAATATAAGAGAAACGCTAGGGAGGTTGAAGCTTATGGATTTGACGGGTATTGCACACCGCAACCAAGAACGGCTAAATAGTGTTGGTATTTTCACTCCCCTAGAATTTTTAGATGCTGATGTTGTGACGCTTCATAAAATTGTGTTTAAAAGCGTTGTTGGTGAATGGTGGTACAAACGCCTGCGAGGCTTCGAAGTGGACGATGTCGAAACAAAATTAGGGCGGGTAGGTAGGCAGTATGTACTTGAACGGTTTGATTTATCGCATAAAGAAGTGCTGCAACGATTGCATCATCTGTGCGAATCAGTGGGCAGTCGCATGCGGTCCCAAAACCTTGCAGCAAGGGGAGTATATGTGTACGCAAAAAGTACCGAACACGGCTACTGGCATTCAAGTGCCATGTCTCCCCTGCCCTTTTATAGCGACCAATCTATTTATGCTCAAGTACAGCATTTAATGGCAAAGGCGCCAGATGGATTAAAAGAAATAGGGCTTCATTGTTATGAATTGGTGCCACTTGAAAACAACCAAATGAGTTTGTTCGCTGATCAAATTGCCCATGAGCGCCACGTCGTTGATGCGATTGATGATATCAATAAACGCTATGGCGATCGTACGCTTCATTCGGCTGACACACTCGGAACGGGCATTTATGTATCGCAAAAGATTCCGTTCGGCAGCACTCGCTACCTTTAGTTTTGCTGAGGACGGCCGATAGGAACTTGCTTATGGTAAGATGAGGAGAATGCAACAGATACCCAAACAAAAAGGTTTTACAATCGTCGAGCTTCTCATAGTGGTAGTTGTTATTGCCATTCTGGCAGCAATCACAATCGTTTCATACAACGGTATTACCGAGCGCGCCCGACTGTCAAATGCAAAATCATTCGCTGCGCAATTACTGCGCCGTGACATTACAGCAGCAAGTGGATATTGGAATTTTAATGAATGCACTGGTGGTACGATTGCTAACACTGGAGGGAACGCGCCTGCTACAACCAATACAGTACTAGGAACGGTAAACTACTCAGTAGATACACCGAATGGGACTGGCTGTTCTTTGAATTTAAATAACAACTCTTTTATCACGAATATTGCTCTTTCTAACACTTACTACATGAAGTCAGCTTGGATTAAAACTTCAACAACAACACCAGCTATGAATATAATGTCTGATGCTACAACCGCTAATACGGCTTTTTATTTGAACAATGCAAAATTAAGCGCTGGCCATAATAGTTCATGGTTGTTATTGCAAGGGACGGCTAATTTGAATGATGGGAAATGGCATTTTGTAGCGGTTGAATTTACGCAAAATGGAAACGGCACTACGGGAACAATGGTTATGACTGTAGATGGAACTGTAGTTAATACTGACGCAAATATCCCAACAATGTCCAATGCAGCGAACTCATTTCAGCAAATTGGTGCTTTCAATTCCGCTGTATATTTTACTGGCCTCATGGACGATGTAATGGTGGTGATTAAATAATTATCTGTAAGTAAAGAGTTTTGCAGACCAACCCTTTCTTTTAGTGATGTGCTCAATCTGTTATAATATACTTTAATTACATATAAAATTAAACGGAGCTTCTCTTATGTCAGGACACAGCAAGTGGTCAACTATTAAACGCGAAAAAGGTGCTAAAGACGCTAAGCGTGGTGCCGTATTTACTAAAATTGGAAATCAAATTGCAATCGCAGCTCGCGGCGGTATTGACCCTACTATGAACTCATCACTCGCTATGGCGATTGAAAAAGCAAAACAAGCGAACATGCCAGTTGCTAACATTCAACGCGCTATTGACCGCGTGTCAGACAAAAGCGCTGCGCAACTCGAAGAATCAACGTATGAAGCTATGGGTCCAGGTGGAATCGGTATTATTATCGAAACCGCTACAGACAACAAAAACCGCACCTTCCCAGATGTTCGTACTGCACTCACTAAAAACGGTGGCCGCATTGCTGACGCTGGAAGTGTGATGTTCCAATTTACTCGCAAAGGCGTTATTAACGTCGCAGCCAGCGGGGAAGACGCACTATTAACCGTTCTTGATGCTGGTGCTGAAGACGCTATCGAAGAGAATGATGAACTTATTGTTTACACTGACCAGAAAGACCTCGCAAAAGTTCGTACTGCGATTGCCGAAGCTGGCCTAACTGTTACAAGTGCTGAATTGCAATACGTTCCAAACAATAACGTTGCCGTAGAAGGTGAAGAACATATCAATAAAGTTTTGAAACTTCTTGATGCACTCGATGACTTAGATGATGTGACAAATGTTCACACAAATGCCGACCTTGGCGACGAAGAATAATTCTCAAATTTAAGCTTTTTAATCT